>SDBV01000729.1_pt1 | contig 47539 bp, 42 predicted proteins | sample 2277081 | NCBI WGS metagenome assembly SDBV01 (sample SAMN10402039, study PRJNA504765) | marine sediment metagenome | isolation source: marine sediment core GS10_PC15, 223 cmbsf | place: Arctic Ocean: Southern Knipovich Ridge | collected 2010
TATACGAACAAGTGCAGGCCGAATCAAACCACTCAACCTGGGTGGTCGGCCACCCGCAATGTCCCGGCCGCTAGGGAAAATCGTCAAAAGTTACCGACTTCGCCAGGGCTCGCTCCAATCGGGTCAGGAATTCGGCCCGAGGAATCTCGATCGCACCGAACTGGGCCATGTGCCGAGTGTACTGCTGGATGTCCAAGAGCATGTAGCCGCGCCCGCGGAGATGTTCGACCAGATGCACCAACGCCACCTTCGACGCGTCGCGCATGCGGTGAAACTTCGACTCGGCCGCGAACAGCCCGCCAATCGCCACCCCGTACGTCCCGCCAACCAGTTGGTCTTGATACCACGTTTCGACACTATGAGCGTAGCCCAAGTCGTGCAATCGGATATACGCGTCGATCATCTCCTCAGTCAACCAAGTTTCGCCGATCCGTCCCTCGGCCGTAGCACAAGCTCGGATCACGCCCGAAAAATCCCGATCCCGGGTAACCTTGAATCGATGCCCGTGACAGGTCCTCCGCAATCGCCGCGAAACGTGAAACCGATCCAATTCGATCACCGCCCGCGGATCGGGCGACCACCAAGCCACCAGCGCGCCCGGATCACTCATCGGCCAAGGAAAAATCCCATGCCCATAAGCGTCCAACAACCACGCCGGCTTCAGCTCCCCCCCAAAACCAATCAAACCCTCCTCGTCAACACTCTCAGCCGGAGGGAAATACTGCGAAGGCGGCAAAATGGGCATCGGTCAGGCAGCGTCAAGACGGGATGGGACGTTTCGTGCGAATAAGCTTTCATTATAGTCTAAAACCCAGAGCGGTTCTCCGGGGATCGACTGTCGCTGCCTGGATCCAAAACGGTTGTTCATGGCACCCAGAAGAGGGGAACTTGGGGTCGCGGCCGAATGTTTAAGAACGGTCCTTTGATGAGGGGCATCACGAAAGGTATGAGTAGATGAGACGGCTGCTCAGTCGCAAGGTGTAACGTCATAGCTGAGCTGCCGCCACTTTGGAGCTATGCTAGCAAGCTTCTGTCGGTTTTGGGGTTGACGCAAAGCACCCGTTTTCTCTACTATCCTGCGAATTCGGTCCGCTTTTTTGAGAGGAACCCGTAATGAGAGAACAGGAGACGAACGAGCACAGGAAGCTTGAAGTTCGCCAACGAAACTTCGCCGAGCGTTTTGCCGCTTGGTGGAATCGCGGGGCAGAAAAAGCTAAGGAAGATCAAGCCACACGGGTTGCGTCTGAAACACCCAAGCGCAAGGCGGCATGAGCTAAAGCCGTCCGGAGTCTTGGTTTGAGACTTCGTAAACTCGTGCCACTTCTACGACATTCTGAATCTGCTGCACCAGTCGGCGGAAGATAGAATTCACTACGCAAACTTGTTTTTCGTCAAGTGTTTGCGCAGTTAGCAGGAACAGTGTCGTAGCAACAAGCAACTCGCCGTCATCGACGGCTCTAATGGGTGCGAACGTAATCGAGCTGATGTTTGAGCCAGCCGCCCAACGTCGACCCTCTTGATCAAGATCGTGTTTCGCCAAGAGTGTGATCGTTTCCAGCTCGCTTACTTCTGAATTCTCGTCTCGCCATTCGTCGACGACCCCGTAAAGGCTGGTCGGGAGTTCATCAAATCCTCCAAGCTTAAGTCCGTCTGGTAGCTTTTCGGCGAACGCGCAGATCTTGGGGGCTGCGTTAGGTTCAATTCCCTCAATGATATCGCGAGTTCTGTCTAGGATTTGCAACGTGATCTTGACAGCCCATTCATTATCGTGTGGTACACCAACCGCAGCTTCAAATACTTCCGTTTCTAGTTCGGTGAACTGTTCGTGGACGAGTAAGGATAGCTGCTCGGGCGAGGGCCGGTCGCTACGGCTCGACCGCCGGAACCACCGATCGCACAGTTGATCAAAGTAGTTCGACCAAGATTTCTGGTGTCTAGTGAATTCCCAGATCTGATCACTCTGGTCCGGGACCTTCAAAGTACGCTTCTTGAGCTTTCCGTTGTCGAAATACTGGTACTCCTCTGTGAACATGATGAGCCATTCTTTTTTTGAGCCATCCTCTGCTCTTAACTGCTTAACAAACTCGATGAGGCGTTCCTGGTCGTCGTATCGAGCTTCGTAGTAGGTTGGTAGCTCCTGTGCTTGAGAATACTCTATTTGCTCGTGTGGTTGCACGGGATGCCGATAGGCAGAGAACGTGCGAAAGTAGCGGGTTCTTGGAGAGTCAGTTGTCTTTCCTGTCATAGCTTTATTCTCCTGATATCACCAGGAACTTCTAGCCCGCAGTGCTGTAGAGCGGCACGCTGAAAGCTGTGGCAATTCTTCCCCCAGCCAAGAAACCACTGCCATTTACCCTTGTAGTCCATGGCGAATTCTCGAAGACAGTCGGCAATATCATCGTCACTTCTGTCGTCCTGAAGCGGCACTAAGGGAGAAAACTCTTCGTCCGCATGCTCTGCGTGATGCGGATCTCGATGTGGAGTATACAACAAGCCGTCGTTTAGTTGTCCTTCGACACCTTTGAAGCATTGAAACAACGAGTCGAGTGAAGGAGCGGGCCACCAACCATAGCTTTCGGAATCGGCCTTGTTTGGATCACCGATTTCAAACCACCAATGCCCTGCCTTATCCTCTTCGCCAGGCCGGATGTGGATTCGCTTAAACCTGATTGACGCAACTTCTCTCAAACGCAATTCCTCGATTCATGGCGGAAAGTTTCATCGGAAAAGGCGGCAAAACCGTTTTTCGTCTAACAAACAGTTCTGCCCCCTTTTTTACTCACCTTGTTAGCCAGCCTCCTCATCCTCGTTGCGTAGGGCGCGCTCTACCTACACAAATGACCATTTCTGTGTAGTAGAACCGTTCGGGGGTCTGTTTTCAACCCACCCGTAGCGAATCCCCGGAGATGTGCTGAAATATGTTCCGGCCCGTTGAACGCAGTTCGTAGTGACCGCATTCATGCGGTCTTTCCCGGGATTCTGGTACGAGGCCCCGATGAATCGGGGCACTACGAACGGGTTCGACGAATGTTTACGACGCAAACGGCGTGACACCAACAAGTTGCGTCCCGGGTGTCGCGAATTGCCAGGTCAGAACTGGACTCTTGCAAATTGGTCCCCTCTCCTCCGGGAGAGGGTTAGGGTGAGGGCTTGCGTGGCTTTTCTATGCACTCACCTCAATGCCCTCACCCCCGGCCCCTCTCCCAAAGGGAGAGGGGAGAGTGAATTAAAAGTCGAGTTGCTTACTTTCGCAACGGGCGGTTGGCGGTTTACAATGGTCGAAACCCGCGAACCCAACATCAGCCGAGGAGGTTACCATGCGTTTGAGACTCTGTTGCACCTTGATTGGTTACGTTTTGGCTCTGTCGGCCGCACGGCTCTTGGTGGCTGACGAGCCGCAGGATGGTTTCGAGCCGATGTTCAACGGCAAGGACCTGACCGGCTGGAAGACTACGGGCAACTGGGTTGTCGAGGAGGACGGGATCGTGGCCTTGCATCCGCGGCCCGGCGAGCATGGCTGGCAGCGATACGAGGCCTACCTGACGACCGAGCGGAAGTACCGCGATTTCGTGCTGGACTTGGAGTTCAAGATCGGCAAAGGGGGTAACTCCGGCGTCTTCCTGAGGGTTGGTGATCCTAAGAGCCAGGTCGAGAGCGGTTTCGAGGTGCAGATCCTCGATACGCACGGCAAGAAAGATATCACCGCACACGATTGCGGCGGCGTTATCGGTACGGCCGTGGCGTCGAAGAATATGGTCAAACCGGCCGGCCAATGGAACCGCTACGTGATCACGTGCGCAGGCAACCATCTGGAAGTCGAGTTCAACGGCGAGAAGGTCATCGACCTGGACCTCAGTAAGACCGGCTTGAAGGATCGTCCCCCAGAGGGCTATATCGGATTCCAGGACGAAGCCAAGTTCGTCTGGTACCGCAACGTGCGAATCAAGGAGTTGAAGCCGGCCGCCACACACCGACCATGACCCTCAGGCCCTCGGCCAACGCCGGTGGGGCAGGCGCTCATCGAGCAAGAATCTCCACGAGCGGGCGAATTGCCACCTCGCACCAGTACCATACCAGAACGATCGGGAAGATCACGGTCAATAGTACGAAACCGACGGTCAAGCCGATCTTGGCGAGTTTGGAAAAGCGGCTGCTCAGCCAGACCAGCGGCAAGCCGATCGGTCCCGCGCATAACAGAATCGCGAGCACGACCCAGGGGCGTTCCAGAGAAGGCGGTAAGATGCACGTCCGGGTCCGCCCGGCGACCACCGGCACATGCCGAGCCTCACATTCGGGACACCCGTCCGACTCGAGCGGGCGCTCCCCGCCGCAATGGTCACACAGAACCGAAGCTACGATCAACTCGTTCATTGGCGCCGGCAAGGAAAACAAAGGGAGTGAACAGGGTGGCTGACTACAGAAAGTCTACTTTACTGGCCACCAAGCCGGGAAAGCGAATGACTGTCTGTCACAGCATCTTGGATTCTCGACGCAAACGGCGCAACCCCTTTTGAATACGTAAGTTACGATCAGGAGTGGCCGACCGACGGCTCAGCGGCTTCCAGGGAAGCCGCGACAAAAACGGAGGTCTTGATCATGTCGCAACTCATTGATACCGATCAGCAATTGACCGAAGAGCTGAGGGAACACCTCTTGGCCAAAGGCGCGGACCTCGTGGGTTTTGGTCCGGTGGAATTGATGGAAGGAACTCCTGATATCATGAGGCCCCAGCGCTATCTACCGGATGCGCGGACCATGATCTCGATCGGTCTGGCGATCAACGAGGCGAGTTGCGATCTGATCGCACGCAGCGTCCGGGAACATACCGCACCGGCGTCCTACCACTCCTATCAGTTGTTCACTTTGACCATGATCAATCCGCAGCTCGATCAGTTGGCCTATCATGGGGCGAAGTTCCTGGAGCGTCGCGGCTTTCGGGCCTACCCTTTTCCGGCCAACGCTCCACACTTCTCGAAGCCGACCGAAGAGTACCCCGGCGGTCCTGGCGACATCTCGCACCGGCATGTCGCCGTAGCCTGCGGGCTGGGCCAGATCGGCTGGCACACGATGCTGATGACGCCCCAGTTCGGCACCCGACAGAAGCTAACCAGCATCGTCACCGACGCCCCGCTTCAGGGCGACTCCATCGGGGACGAACGACTTTGCGATCCCCAGGCGTGTGGCTTCCAATGTGCCCAGGCGTGCCCGACGGGCGCAATTCCCAAAACATCCGATGAGAGCGTGCGCATTGCGATCGGCGGCAAGGCCGTGGAGTATGCCAAGCTAGCGGGCTGGAAATGCCGCTGGGGGTGCAGCGGGATGCTGAAGTGCACCGGCGGCTACAAAGACATCCCGATGCCCAAGACCGAGCCTACGGCCGAGGAACTCTTACGTTACAAGGCGGAAATGGACCCCTGGCAGGAGCGAGTCAAACGAAACAGCGGACTGACGCCCTACTGCGGAAGATGCCTCTGCATCTGCCCCAAGCGACCATCGCCGTGAGCCCAATGGCGCTAGCCACCGGTGCGTCCAGAAAAACAAACGGGATGTCTCACGGCTCACGGGCTTCTGAGAGAATCGCTCAGTCAGTGGTCAGCCGACTTGGCCCTTGTGACCCGAGGTCAGCAGCTTATGGCAAGTAGAAGCCGAAGCTGGCCTGAAGACGGTTTGCCTCGCCTTGGGATCCGTCTTTGTTTTCTCGAGTGCCGAAGAGATACTCGACGCCGACAAACATGCGTTCGGTGGGCCGCCAGATCAGGTTCACAGCGAGATACTTGTTTTCGTGGAGATTGTCGGCCGCTTCGAAAGCGGCATTTTCCAGGCTACTCACACTGTAGGTGAAGTTGGAAGAGAGCGAATCGCACCAATCGTGGGCCCAGCCCACCATCCAACCGAACGTGGGTACAACCACAAATTCGTTCGCGTCGGCCACCACGTCAGCCAGGCCCCGGTAGCTTCCAATCCCCTCGCCGAAAAAGATTTGGTAGTAGACTTTGTCCTGCTGCGTTGCGAAGAGCGCCCCAGTGAAGTTCCAGCCCCAACCGCTATCGGTGGTCACCGGCTGTCCGGCGGGCTGAAATCCCAGTTCGCGAATTAGGCCTGCCACTTGAAATTGCCCCCAGTCGGGCGAGTATCGCAGCCGGGCAATAAAATCGGGTGAAATGGTGCGAGGCTCTCCCGTGTCTCCTTCGGGAAGGTCGAATATCTGACGCGAATCCTCGACGGACGCCGCGACCGTGAGGTATCTGTCGACCAAGGGATGCGTCCATCGGACTTGGGCCTGACGGCGGGAAATACTCGATACGGCGCCCTCGAAATCGAGCGTGTTGGGCAAGGCTTTCATGTCGGTGAAGGTAGTCCAGGTCTGACCGACGACGATCGAACCCAACTCGCCATAGGCGTGACGCAGCCGAAACCGGTCGCCGTCGCTGAAAAAATCCCCCTCAACGAAAACGCGGATGCGACCCAGATCGCTCGGCCAGCGCGTGTCGAAATTCAGCCGTGATTGCCGCGCGTGAAAACGCGAGTTCGTGCGCGGGGGGGCGCCCACCGGGATCGTGGTGGTGTCAAACACGTCCGTGTTATCGATCGGATCGAAGTCATAGATCAGGTCGACTTTCACGTACCCGCTGATCTTCATCGCCATACCGGGCCCGCGGACCACGAGCCCCTCGGAAAAATCCGACGATGGAGTATAGAAATCGGCGTCCTTCGAGCCCCCGCGCTCCAGCCCTTCGAACGATCGACCCTCGCCCGTCGAACTTGGCCCAACGTATGCCGACTCTACCGACTCCTCGGGCGGCAAGGGAGCCAAGGGCACGCCGGGCGGTTCCGTGGGATCGTCGACGTCTTCCTCGAAACTCACCGGAAGCACCCGATCGTCCGTCCAGAGAGGCTCTTCAGAACGAACAGCTCCGCACTGTGCGGATACCGGAGGAAGCCGACGAACAACCGGGATGGCATCAACCGAGCGCGACCATTGGCTCAAGTGCGGCGGGGCCAACAAGGGCGCTTGCCCCAACACACTGCGACCGATTAGCAGCAAGATGAAGGCGCCGGTTAGACATGCCACTCGCATCGAAAGCCACCTGCCAAAAGAGACCACGGCGTAGAACCGCGCATACAATCCCCCCAATCAAGATCGCTTCCGTGGCTGCAAAACTTTAACGATTATGCGGTTTGTAAGGGTTTTGGGCCCGGCTCCGCAGGTGTTGGCAGGCAAATCACGGATATGCCGACTCGTCGTTGACGTAATCAACCGTCCCCTCTTTATTGAAGAATACTTCTACCCAGCCAGCATTGCCCCATCGCCGATACTCCCATTGGTAGTCGCCCTCGCGGTTTTGCGGATCGCCCAACACATCCCGCACTTCGGCCTTCGTCATGCCGGGTGCAATTTGCCGCAGCAGGTGTCGCGGCATTGCAGGCCGCGCGACGATATAAATGCCAACTACAGGCACAGAAACCACGACCACGAGCGGAATGAGACATCCACCGAGAAATCGCCGCCAAGCGGACGCGTTTTCCCTGTGCGTTGCAGATTCATCCATGCGACTTGACTTCCCAATGGTTGGTTTGGAGGTCGGACGATTCAACCAACACAGGACGACGGCCCTCATCCTCCCGTTGCCGCGCAACCCCGACGATTTTCCGACACAAGCCGTTCAAATGGCAAAGCCCACTCCGGAAAATCATCGGGGCTACCCGCTAGCCGCGTTGTGCGAACTATTCAAATGAAGAACTTAGGGCAGGACCCTAGCAACCGACATTAACGCAAGCTTCAGAGCAAAAGGTTCAAGAACCCAAAGTCCAACGACAAACGAAAGCCAGCCAACAATGGCCAGGGCAGTAGGAGAGACGAGTCTCACCAAGCTGAACACGTTTTTCACCATAGCGGTTACGCCTTTCCGCCACTCAAAGGGTTTCGAGGATTGGCTGCCAGGGGTCTCCTGCTCCGCACAGTGGCGTCGTGCCCTAAGTTCTCCACGCGACAATTATACCCAATTATGCGAAAAAAGTGTCGGAACGGTTCTCCACGCAGTAAACAGTTCTGGCCTCTCTTTCATCTTGTCTTCTAACTCTTCCCTGCGTCTCCGCGACTCTGCGCGAGGTCCCAAAGCGTTGCTGTCTGGTCTGTCTACCGATGCCACTGCGGAGCTACTTCGCTGACGGCTTCTTCGAACGTCGGTTTGCGACGCAGATCGGTTGGCTCGTAGGCGGGGATGGCGGGGTCCGGGTTGGCCCAATGCATGTGGTGGCGGCCGTAGTAGGTGCCGTAGAATTGATAGTTGCTGTCGACCCAGCGGCTGAGGATCATCAATTCGTTTTCGGTTAGCATCCCGCTGTGGTCGTCTTGGGCGTTCTTTGGATGGGTCGAATTAGTCAATAGGTCGATCATGCTGCTCTGGTAGCAACCCAGACTCTTCGGCGGCAGGAACGCGCCGTTGTAGTTTCCTCGGTCGCCCTGTAGGAACGATGTGAATTCGGCAAGTATCGGCCCGGCCAACTGCTTTCGGGCGAGTTCTTCGTAGGACGTGTTGTAGTAGACCGTCAGTTCGCCGGTCAGCCTCAGTTTGCCCGCGGGCTCGGTCGCGCCGTGGCACGAGACGCATTTGGCGTCGAAGATGGGCTGGATATCGGTGGGGTAGTGGATGACTTGTCCCGCCAGACCGGTGCCGCCGTTTTCGATCAGGTCGCACGGTTGGGGCTGCGGCTTGCTCGGCGGGCGTCGCAGCGCGATGGGCGCGTCGGCGCCGACCGGCGAAACGACATGCCCGGCGTCCCCATGGCAGCCGGTGCAGGAGCGAGTCTCGCCGGGCTGGTAATTCACGTAGGTCCTCTCGCGCTGGACTTCTCGGAAGTCTTCGTCCAGCGCCTGGAAGAAGATACTTCGTCCGGCGGGCACCTCGAAGTAGGCGGAGCCGTCTTCTTCGACCGGGACAATCCCCCATTGCACGCGTGGCCACAGCGCGGCCTTCCAACTGGAACTGCTCAGCGCGGTGCCCCATCGTCTGCCGGTAGACCAATAGCGCGGGATGGCTTCATTGATCCTGATCCATTTGACTTCACCCGGCTCGACCCCTTGCATGCCCTGGTAGACATTGCTGACCACGCACAGAGCCTTATTGTCGGCCAAATACTTGGGATTCCGGGCCGGTTCGATCGGCGGCGGAACGCTTCGCGCGACCAAGGGCGTGGCGTGCCAGCAGGAGAGCGCGGCGTCTTGGTGTACCAAACGATGGTTTCCCTCGGTGTCGATCAGATACAGCGAGTAGGCATTGGCGACGTTCTTATAGTGATGCGACGGATCGACTTTGTAAGAGACGAGGAACTCCTTGTCGTTGATCGGATAGGGATGCGTATAGAGGTGACCGCTCTGGCCGTTGGTGTCATGCACGTACTTACCCGGCTTGGTGAGGAAATGCCAGCCGGGCTCGGTCCGACGTTCGATGAACACGTGCGGCGTGAGGTTCGTGACGGCATATTGGCTATCCCATTGCACATAGCCGGCCTCATCCGGATCGGGACCTCGTGCGCGATTGCCGCTGCTTGTGTCGATGAGCATGATCGCGCCTAGGCACCCGCCTTGCGGAAAGTGGCACGTGCCCACGCAGACCAGCCGATGCTCATTGCCGGGAATCGGCTGGGGATACATGTAGACGGTCGTGGTGTCGTCGGCCACGCCGTAAAGTTCCTGAGCCTTGGTCCCGTCGGGGTTCATCGACCAGATCGTCTTGCCAACCCGCGCGCCCTTGTCGATATACTCCCAGCGGTGATACATCACGCGCCCGTCGCTGAGCACCACCGGACAGAACTCGCTGACCGGGCTGTTCGATAGCTGTCGAATGTTCTTCCCGTCCGCCGTCATGCGATGCAGCGACGGGGCCACAAGATGTGAGGAGCCGCCGCAAAGAACTGTGTGCTCACTTCGGGTCGAGGAGAAGATGATATCTCCGTCGGGCAGATAACAGGGGTGGATATCGTCGGTATGCCACGACGCGTGCCACCGCGCCACCTTCTGGGCTTCATCCTCCGGCGGCCCCGAGACCTGACGCAACCCGCTGCCGTCGATCGCAACCTCCCAAATCCGAAAACCGGCGCCGGGATCCTGCCGAAAATCGAACAGCACTTTTTGGGCATCGAAGGACAAGCTGATCTTGCCAATGAACCCCGTGCCACCGGGCAACTCGGCCGCCGTCACGACCGCGCGCTCTTGCTTGGTGCGAACGTTGAAGACATAAACGCCATTCTCGGCAAGGAACCGGTCGGCACTGGTGCCGTTGTTGATGTCGGTGTAGTAGTGATCCGACGAGTAAGGTTTGCGTTTCACGAACACGATCTCGTCAAAGCCCAAATCCTCCGCCCCGATTTCAGCAGCCGTGACCGCCAAACCGCTACAGGTGATCGCCAAGCCAAGCAGGACAACCGTGGTTTTAGTTCTGAGAGAATACGACATACTAAAGTCCATTCTGAAAAAAGGGTTACGATTGTTGGGCCCGTGAGTTTCGTAGGGTGGGTCGAGCAGCGAAGACCCACGCGGAAGCGGGAAGGGATAAGAAGGTCTCACGCAAAGGCGCGAAGACGCAAAGGAAGTAAGGCGAATACGTGTTTCCCAACTCTTCTTTGCGTCTTCGCGCCTTTGCGTGAGACATGTTCATTCTTTTCCGCGTGGGTCTTCGTTCCTTGACCCACCCTACCTCTGCGATCTTAGTTAATCGAACAATACGGTGAAGTCTTCCATATCGGCCCTGGGGCGTTCTTTCAGCAGTTCGTGGATTGGCCGGAAGGTTTCGAGGATCTTTTGGTAATCGGGGTCGTCCTTCGACTTGAAGACCGGCTGGCCGCATTTCCCGGTGCCGCCGGCCGCTTCGGAGAGCGGGGCCAGTAGGAAGTTGTTGTGCTGGGGGTTCATCACGCGGGTGTAGAACTTCCGCGGAATGCCCTGCTCGTGGCAACTGGCACAACGTCGCGAGGCCACTTCGCTGAGCGTTGCGTCGAGCTCCAGCGGCAGCATTCGCCGGCTGCCGAGCCGTGCCTTGTGGTTCGACGACGAGGTGCCGTAGTAGGGGACGTTCAGGTCGAGCCAGAGATAGACTCGCCGTCGGTCCTCGTCCGGTACGTCGACGCGCGGCTTGCCGTCTTCGTCGGGGTGACCGCTGCGGATGATCTCGGCCAACAGGCTGGCCGGGCTCCCCCAGCGACGCGGCGTGATTTCCAGCGTATTGTGCCCTGCGCCGTTGATCGTCCAGATCCATTCGGTGTAAGGGCTCATGCCGCGGACCTTGTCGTACTCGGCGCCCAGCGGGCTGCCGTGATTGACCCAGTTCCACTCACCTTGCGTTGCGGTCCGGCAGAGGATGTCGTACGAGACGTTGAAGAAATCGGTCATATCGCCGGTCAGATCCACATTGCCGGGCTGCTCGCGCTCGTTGTGACACTCGATGCAATTGCGGTCCATTACGCCCTGGACGACCTCCTGGTAGCTGAACCCTTTCACGCCCCAAGCGGGCTTTTGCAGTTTCTGGACCGCGCCGCGGATGGCAAGTTGCGTTTGGCTGTGCGAGGTGACGGAGTTTCGGTCGGCATGGCATCCGACGCATCCCTGCACTTCGCCCGGCATGAGGTGCGTGAACGATCGCATCCGTTGCAGTGCACGCCCTTCCCCGTCCAGCGCTAGGAAATAGATGGGCACTTCCGACGGGACATGGAACGTGGCGCTGCCGTCCTCGGCCACGTCGGCGAACCCCCAAAGCTTCTTCGGGGCGTACGTCGCACCGCACGAGACCAACGGGAACTGAAACCCGAACACGGCGATATTCCGCATTCCGGGCCCGTCGAGCCGCCGATTGTTCTGCGGCGTGTGGGTGCTCTTTTCGATCTCCTGCACGACGGCGATCTGCTTGATTTCGCCGCGTTTGACATGCGGTTCGAGCCCGTTGTAGACGTCCTGCATGAAGACGGTCGCCCACGCGCCGGAGACGCTGCCGTCTTCCGGCAATACGGCCGTTCGGTCCATTACGGTCCCGGTCACCACGGGCGGGCGTTTTGTTGGGCGGATCGGCATCGGGCAGTAGTATCCCATCCCGGCGTCCGGGAAGATCAGCGAGACGGCATTGGCGTCGAAGTCGCGAAGTTGGATCGTGCCGCCTTTGGAGACGAGATATCGCTCACCGCCGATCGGGCAAGGCTTTTCGTAAGGTCCGTTCAACCCGTTGCCGTAGACGCCGACGGCTCGGTAGATATCGATCTCCGGCGTGAGGTTACGGACGGCCTCGGGTGCGTTGGAGCCCTTGGACGGATCGATGGCCACGATCCCGCCGCGGCAAGAGCCGTTGTGGTTCGTGGCGGTCGCAATCACCTGGCCCGTGCCGGGGATCGACTGCGCGTCCATGAACGTACCGGGCGAGATCACCCGATTGCCATAGTAGCTGGCCAAGGCGGTCCCGTCGGGGTTGATCGCCCAGAGGCTCTGGATCGGGCAGGCGGCCCGGTCGACATATTCCCAACGCGTGTAGATAATCCGCCCGTCGTCGAGCGCCGAGGGCGTGAAGTCCATCAGGTAATTGGCCGAGAGCCGCTTGTGCTTCGAGCCGTCGCTTTCCATGCGATACAACACGGGCGAGGTGACCATGTAGCAATAGGCATAAGCCGGCTTGCGGTCGGAGATGAACGCGATGCCGCCGTCGGCCAACCAGCACGGGTCGAGGTTGTTGTAAGGGCTGTCGGTCAGTTGCGTCAGCCCGCTGCCGTCGATGTTGATCTTGAAGATCTGGTAATTGTTCTCTTGGTCTACATAGCAGGAGATATCCTCGATATGGGCCGCCGGGTTCGAGGCGACATGCCCGCCGCGCCGCATGGCGAAGACCACCTCCTTGCCCTCATACGACAGGTCGGCCGAAGTGATCATGCCTTCGCCCGCATCGAAGATACATTTCAGTTCGCCGCCCTCTTCATCCGGCGAAAAGACATAAAGCCCGCCGCCGGGCCGGTATCCCTCGACATGGTAGACGTAGACGTGCGAGATATCCAGCGGCTTGCGTTTCACCAGCAGGATGTCCTCGAACCCGAGCTTCCCGTCGAGCAATTCCCGACGAAGCGCCAGGGCCGCCGGCGTCTTCTCTTCCGGCGGGATCCGCATCTCGGCCAGATGCCTCTTGGTCAACGGCGAGCCGTACACGGCGATCTCCGCCGCGCCCGGGTTGGGTGAATTCGGATGCACCGAAAGAAACTCGATGCGAATCGTGGTGACCTGCTGTTTCGGGAAGTCGATCAACTGCGGCCCACGACGATGCTCCAGCGTACCACGCACCACCGGCTGCTTCTCGTCGTTGAGATAGACCTCGTAGTCCTTGAAGCATTCCAGCAACCGGCTGGTCACCCGGGCGTAGTAAACGATCTGCGTGGCTTCGACCGGTTGATCCCACTTCAGCGTGAACTGTCCCTTGTCGGTTGCGTGGACGGCCCAGTCGCCGTCCGGCTGGAACTCGGACGGCACGACGCCGGTGATAGCCATTTCCGGCCGATAGGCGTCGCTGAACTGACTGCTCGCCGAGACCTTTGCCGCGGGAGCCAGATTCTCGGGTATTTCATCAGCCCGAGCCGGACCGAAGGGGGCCAAGGTCGCCATTGCGGCCATCAACCCCAGTGAGCAGAATACGGTTACGTTTCGCATCGGTTTCTCCTTGTCAGTAAAGATAGTACTCGCGACTGTCGTAGACTCGCTCAGTTTAACGGATGGACCCTTCCATGTCAAATCCACGGATTGCCGGGGGATGGCGGTTTTTTGTGGCAGTTTGGGTCTTCCATTAGTTTCGGACTCACCCAAGCCGCAACGCGGCGGCAGTCAATAGCCTAGGGCGTTAGCTCCAGGCTGTTAACTTTTTCCAAACGCAGATTCAACCTGCCCTCTCTCCTTGGGAGAAGGGGGCCAATTTGCAAGAGTCCAGATCCAAGTATAGTCGCCTTTGAGCCCACGACACGTAGATCATTAGGACGGCATCCTTTGACATTCTTGATTTTTTTCCGGACGGGCATGCCGGGTAACCTAACTCGTTTATGTACAACGGGATAGGGTACGATCAGCCTCCGCAACCGAGGGAGACGCACGCATGCTATATACTCGTCGTAACTCCTTATTCAACAAGACGTTATCTTCGCTGACGGAAATCTTCTCATCGGCATCTGTCGGAGGCAGCGCAAGACGAAGTGCTTGGGTAGTGGTACAGTTTCAGGCTTTTTTCGCCTGATTCAAGGAAAAACCGTCAGGCCGCCATTGCAGCGTCGAAAAGGTCCTCGAATGACCAGAGCCGATCGGTCACGCCAGCCATCATGGCAGCGGTGGGTCGCAGTCGCCCGGCCTTTCCACTTTGGTCGGTGTGCCGAGTTCGCCAGACGAAATTGTAGTAGGCCAGGAACATGCTACACGCGGCTTGCAGATTCTCCAGTTTCTTGCTGAAGCCCGGGGAGAGTCGCGTGAATCGCTTCAGCAGCGTCCGGATGGTCCAGTTGTGCCGTTCCACGTACGACGTGCATATCGTCGAGATTTCGTCTTCCCGTATGCCGAAGACGGCTTTCCGCTCGGTCCCCACCATTTCCGGCGGGGCGTAGCGGCCGGGCTGGTCGGCATTACGATAATCCTTCTTGATGGTGCCGAACTTGACGTAGGGCCCGAAACCCAGATCCACGGCTTCCGGGTAGGCCGGGAAGGCGTCCGCACTGATCTGGCAGATAGGCTCGAATCCGCCGGGCTGGTAGGCGTGTGCGTCACTCTCATGGGGCTTGGGACGATGCAGCCGGCCAGCCAGGTCCGTCATAAAGCGGCGTGCGCTGTCTCCGGTTCGTTTACCTAGCAGAAAGCTGGGCACCAGCTTGGTTTCCTGGTCAAGTGCCGTCCAAAGGTAGACATCGCCGATATCGTGCCGGCTGGCCTTTTCCTCGACGGTCAGCTTGCCCTGCTTCTTTTCGACAAACGTCCAGATTTCGTCCACTTCCAGGTGGTCCAGCGTGAGCGCCTGGAATTCACGATCCATCAGGCGTTGGCAACCCTCGCCACACCGGACCAGTAGCTTCATAATCGTTGTGCGATGCACGCCCGTCAGCCGGGCAGTCGACCTGAGGGTATTTCCTTCAACTAAATGGTGAAGTACCGCAATCTGCTTTTCTCTGGGTAGCACGTTTGCCATCGAACCAACCTTTGCTTTTGCGGCTGATTCGCGGTAGAATACGGGTAGTTCTGGTGTATTCGGGCGAACAGCCTGGATTCACAGCCCGGAGTCGGTTGCCGCCGGTTCCGGGTTTTTTCGTGGGTATGTTCATTTCCTGACCTCTATTGTTATTGTAGCATTATTATTCCTACAGTCAAGGGGTATTTTGGGCGGATTTCCAGATTATTGGGGGTTGACTCATGGGAATAATTATCCTACATTTACCACATGGCTCGACCACCAAAGAAACCAGAGCAGCGAATGGATACCGATCTGCGAATCCCCGTAACGGTGGGGCAGAAAGAGACGATCCAACAGGCTGCGGAGCTTGCACAGTCTGATATGGCCCCGTGGGCTCGCCAGATACTTCTGGAAGCCGCAAAGCGGGAAATAGTAAAGACTAAGGACAAGACGCAGAATAAACCGATACCATACTCTTGACCTAGGTGCATCGTTCGCTTATATTAGCGCGTACAGAGCCCGTGGCCACGTTGCCATGGCTTTTGTAATGGACCCGCCGGGAATTGAACCCGGTCACGTGGCTTATAAGGCCGCGTTACCAACCTGGCGGGCCCAAGGGGTGTGGAAACCGAAAGAGATACCCCGGGGGAGACTCGAACTCCCATTAGGCGCTTAGCTAAAACGCTACTCTATCCATTGAGTTACCGGGGTAAGCGTCGGTTTTCCAAACACACGGACCCCAAGCAGAGATCCACCTCTGCTTGGGGTCGTTTCATTGTTCCATAGGCTCCGCCTTCTCCGTCAGTCCGTGGGTTTTTGGTTGTCTATTCGCTTATTTTGGCGACTTCAATCGGAATTGCACCCTTCGCGTGCCTTTTGGGCCTTTGGGGCCTGCTCGCTTGACTACTTGATCGGAGCCGCTTTTGTACAGCACTTGGCGGACAGCTTCTCGTTTCAGCCCAGTGCCGTCACTAATTGCGAAGCTATCCGCCCAATTGTTATCGCGGTCCTGAAAAAACCGAACCACTGTCTCGACCTGGGTGAGGCGGCGAGGTTTACCCCGCTTCCGAACGGCACGGGGGCCAAGCTGGACTCCCAGCGACTTGATAATCTCTTCAGCCAATTCCGGGTCATCAAGTGCATCACGGACAGCCTCGGCCTTCGCTAGCCGTGCCTCCAGGTCCGCGATGACCTTATCCCAGTGGGCTCTAATTGGGCGTTTTGGCATAAATACCGCCTTTCATGTGCGGGTGTACAAATCTTCTTACTCCAAAGTATAGCAATCTCAATGTGTGTGTCAATGGGCAATACACCACAATGCACAAAATCGGGGTGATATGGCACACACTCCCTGTTTAGTGCGGCATATCGACCGATAGACCAATTACATCACACACCAACCAGAACCCCTCATAGGTGGTATTGCGCCCTCTCGCTGATAATAGTAGAATTCCCCGGATATTTTGCCCGCGTCCCCATGGTTGAGTTTCAGGAGGGAGTATAACATGAGCACTGTACAGGAGCCCGTAACCCAAGATGCGTTCTACAGGGAGTTTCTTATGGCTCGCGGTAAGTTCGATCCGGCGGAGTTTGGCGTTGACCTCTCCAGGGAGGACTTCGCAGACGAGATGGTCAACGATTTCGGGGATATCTACCGAGACGTTTGGACGATTGACGAATTGCTTCTTCACCCGCGTGAGGCCATGCGGTTCTGCGACGACGTTCGCCGAAAGCATGGATACTACGACCTGCCGGACGATATTCTTCTTCGGGTAATTCTCTCTCGCAGAAAAAACCCCTAAATACTGGAGGTAACCCAAATGAACTCGTGGATTGAGCGAATCTTTGACGCCGAGGCGGCAGACAAAGGCGCTGTCGTTAGGCGCAGCATAGATGACGTTGAGAAGCTTGGATCGCTGGCAGAGCTGCTGGCGGAATGCAGAAAGCGAGATTACCACCTGATTGAAACTGGCGATCAGTTTGTGGTGATCTGCAACTCGGGGGTCATCAAGATACACTGCTGAGCAGTTTGTCCTTGGGTTACCCAAAAAGTCCCACTTTCCACCATTTTTCCCTTGGCGTATTCCAAACTGTACCACTACCAGTGCTTGCATTCGGGCGACAAAGTGTGGCATAATCCATTTTGCTTGGCAGAAGCGACAAGACTTCCTTGCGCGAGGGCGGGCCTTTCCCGACCGATTCCAGGAATTCTTTGCACGACTGCCCACTACTTCTGTGAAGGAAATCCGATTGCTCGGCGGGAATGTCCGCCTCTCGGCAGATGTCGACGTTCTATCATGGATAATGTGCCAATCCAGACTGGTCCTCCCGAGCCGCGCGTCACAACCGCGTCGCGCAAGCTGATGATGGCCAAGGCCGCCGGCGCCTGTCTGCTCGTGATCGGTACGACCGTCGGACTATTGGCCACCGTCGGCATCCGCGGCGGGGCAGGTTCGTCCGACGCGCCACGTTCGCACATCCCGGACGAAGGGCACCCGCTGAAAATCGGCCCCACCGCCGAGCGCCTGCTGCCCATGTCGCCGGAGGAATACCAGCAATGCAACGTACTGATCGGGCTTCCGCCGAAGGGTCCGTATGAAATCTCTCAGTTCGTCCACGTCCTTCGCGCGCACGGCCTCGAAGGGAAACTCGAAGGAGATCCGGACTCCTGCCGCACCGCCCTCAACGCTCTTCTGGACGATGCGCTGGGCAAGCGGTATTTCGGCGCCCCGCCGATGGTGGCAACCCGCCACGGTCTGCGCTACTCGCGGGTGATCGGCGACGAAGACGTCAAGGAGTATCATCGGGACCAGCTTCTGGCGGGACTGGCGGAGTTGGGCGTTCCGTTGTCGCATCCGTTGCGGATCGGCGAATCCGACTTCAGTGTACGCGCAATCCTGGACGATTCGATCTCCAACTTCTATGCCCAGCAGCGCGACCTGGAGTGGACCGCCATCGCCTATGTGCTGTACCTTCCCCCACGCCGCCAGTGGGCCAATCGTTTCGGCGAGCGCACCACGTTCGACGGTCTGGCCGAATTGCTCCTTTCAACGCCGCCTCAAAGCGGCAGTTGCGGAGGCCTGCACATTGTGTACGCGCTATCGCTCTTTGTCCGCGCAAACCAACAGATACCCATCCTTTCTAAGTCGATGAGTGCCCGCCTTTCGCGCCACTTGCGGGAAACGGTCGAGGGCGCGCTGGAAACGCAACAAGCCGACGGGTCATGGCGGGTCGACTGGAACCTCGTCGACGAGACCCGGCCGGTCGGCAACTACCCGTATCCTCCCGATTCGGCGCTGGGCCGGCTATTGGCTACGGGCCACATGGCCGAGTGGTTTCTGTATTTGCCTGCCGAACTTCGCGATACGGAAAGAGTCCGAGGGGCATTGAGGTTAGCGGGGCTTTGGCTGCTTGCGCGGTGCAAGACAGCAACGCCCCAAGACGTGTGGAGGGCAACCTGTCCCTACACACACGCCGCGTGTGTGTTGAAACAGATCGGTTACGTGTCTGAGAGGCCCTGCGGTGGGGCCTCGAACTGATGTGTTCCTTTTTTGAAAGGAGGTGCAGGATGAGACGGTTTCCGTACATCCTGGCGTGCGCTGCCCTGGCAGTGTTGGTATGTTCATTTGGGCTGTGGGCCAATCCGGGTGGAACCGTAGTGGCCTCTGAGGAGGCAGAGGCAATTGTCGGCGGCGATCCATGCTACAGGACTTGGTCCATGGAGCGATGCGTCCGGAGCTACCCCGGATGCGCCTTTCAGCTGCTCTGCTGGCGCAGCCCTCTAGACCCGCTTGAAACTGGCCACAGCATGCAGCGCGAAACATGGTGTTGCACTTACGTAGGCCACCCTTGTGGTACGGTAGTGACCATGTTTAATCACTGCGCGCCGGGCGGATCCTGAGCCCACTACATCAGCGATGGACGCCACTATGCAGACTAGACCGAGATCGTCGACCCTCTTCTGGAGGAAGGGCGTTTTCTTTGCAGTGTGTGCCATCCCATCGTGGGTGATTGCGTGGCCTGGCAGCGCCCTGGGCGCTGCCGGGCCGCCGTCAAATCCCCCCGAGCAACAATCCGAGCGGCCATGGAGCCGTTGCGGCCCCAATGCGCTGTATATGTTGTTGCGCAGCTACGGCATTGCGGTGGATTACCCCGCCAGCACGGCCGCCTTGAAAGTCGGCGTGCAAGGGGCCAACATGCAGGCGCTGTGCGACGTGGCGAAGCAGTTCGGCCTGGAAACGGAGATTCGGCGGTGTGACTACGAAGTTTTGGCGGACTACCCGCGCCCCTTCATCGCCCACTTTAGCTTTGGCAGGGATCACACTTCCAGCGGGCATTACATATTGGTCGTCGACGTTGACGACGAGCGTATCGTCGTGATCGACGGCACGACCGGAGAGCGTTTGGAGCAGACCCGTGAGGCGTATGAGTCTCAGTCGAGCGGGTACGTGCTGGTGCCGCGGGTCGGCCGGCGCTGGCCCCTGGGTATGGTCTTGCTCTTTGCGGTGATCGTCGCGGTTGTTATCTGGAGGGTTCCGCGCAACCGACGCACCGTGGCCGCTTGCCTGGTGATCTTGACGGTCGTAGCGTGGGGTTCGCCCGTTCAGGCTGCCGAGGGGGCCGATACCTCGAAAGAAGCGGATTCCTGCCGAAGATTCGATCGGGACGGGGTCAACTGCCTGTTCTTGTTGTTGAAGTACCGGCGCCTTGCGGTCCAGTACGACGACGTCGTGGCCAGCCTGCCGTCGGCCGAGGGCGCGACGAGTCTTCGTGATCTGCAGCGGGCCGCCCAGGAGTTCGGGCTGCAAACGCGGATCGAGAAATGGCGGCCGGGTGACTTCGTCCGTTACGGTCGCCCCGTGGTTACCCACGTGGAACGATCGCGCGAAGAGGGAGGGCATTTCATCGTCGTAATGGCCCAGCTCGAGGAGAACGACTACTGGTCAATCAAAGGCGGCGCGGCCGTGGTGAGTATGATTCCGGCGGAGCGTTTTCGCCGCGTTTGGAGCGGCTACGTATTGGTGCCGCTGGACGACAACGAAAGGTGGCCCTTGGCCGTGGGTATCGGCCTTTCCATTGTTCTGGCCTACGCTGCTTTCCGGTTCTACTGGATTTCTGCCAAATGCGATGAGACTCAGAAGAACGAGCCGGTGTCGTCCCGGCCGCAAGCCACGGTAGAGAGCTTTACTTTCCGTTGTCCGAGAATAAGGAGAGAGTCATGATGTCTTTCGTACGCAACGCGGCGTTCTCTTGGCTGCTGCTGGTGCCAATCACCAATGTGGGAGTCGGTGCTGCCGCGGACCGTGTGGAGTTGCCGGACGAGATTCGGCAGGCCCTGGCCGACAACGCCCGCAGGATGGACCCGGTGACCGTTCAGTGGGAAATGGACCGCCGCACGCCGCTCCCCGCCGGGCAACTCTTGCCGAAACTCGGTTTTCCCGCATCGCCGCAGGAGTTCTCGCTGAACCGCAGTGTGCGTTACGCTTGGCACAACGGCATGGCCTGGAGCTTCCAGCGCGATCGATGGCAGCAGGCGGCAGATGTTGACACCGCAGCCAGACCGCCGTTGTATGGGATTGACCCGCCAGATGAGAAGGACCCTCAGGTTCGGCGAATCCCCCCTCGACTCAAGGAACCTCGGAAGCTGGTCAAGATCGAGCGAGAGCATGAGGTCTCGGTGGACCGGGAGAACTGGTATAATGCGACGGGATCTGAGAAGTCGATGGGCGTCATAGGGACGGGACGGATGATCATGATCACCCCCTTGGATCAGGCCCGACAAGAACATCCGGAAGCCGTGTTGATCTTGACGGACTACTTGCATGAAGCAGGATTCAAGTTTCCCCGGACGGCGCTGGAGCAAGGTGAATTGCAGCAATCGCTCCCGCTGTATCTGATCGAGCAAGGCGGACGCGTCGAGGACGTTCGGCAGAAGTCTGCCGATGGTGCTCCTTGCACGGTGGTTGACATTCATACGGGCGCTGACAGAGTGCGGTTCCAACTCGACCCGGCACGGCAGTACGCGGTGCTTGTCCGAGAGGTCTATACACCGTCCGGCCAGCTCCTGACACGTTGCTCCAATTCCGACTTCATGCGGATATCGGATCTCGATCTCTGGCTACCGAAGGTTTGCAGCGTCGCGCATTATCGTTGGGCCGAAGCTCCGCAGCAAGAGCCGAGCACCCAACCCGTCGCGTATGAAACCTATCGGCTGATTGAGGCCAAGATCGAGCCAATCCCCGATGCCCGGTTCGATCTGAAGTCGAAGTACAACGAGCCCGGCACGTTTGTGGCGGATAGGTCGCTCCCGGAGGCGGCCGACCTCCCCCTCGGACAGGTGCAATTTCGGATCCCTGCCGATCCAAGTCGGCTCGAAAAGGTGATTGAAGACGCCAAGAAGGGCCGAGTCGACTTTGGAACGGGTATTCCACCGCGCGGCGGCCGTTTTGAGATGATCAGATGGGGCATGACGCTGGCTAGCGTGATGGCGCTGGTCCTCTTCTTGGCGTGGCGCTATCATCGGGCAGAGAATCGGCGTTCTTAGAGAAGGAGGTTGTCCTAAATGACTCGTTTTGGCGTGTGCATGTTGGTCGCCCCGGTCCTGGCCGGACTGGCGACGGTTTCCTGTCCTCTTCGCGCCGCGGAAGATTCGCCGCCGGCTGAGTTCTCGTCGCAGGAGGTTCGCGCAAGGTTAATGGAAGCCCAACAGCGAATCCACAGTATTCACGCCGCTTGCCGTTCCGGCGGGTACAGCGACGACTATCCGTCGGGCTACTTCGCGCACCGCGTGTTTGGGGCGAAGGCGCCGTCAAGCCTCCTGCAGATTTCCGCCCACGGCCACTACGCGCTTGATTGGCGCGACGATCCGCTCCAACAATGGGGTTATGCCACTAGCCAGGGTTTCATCCGCTTCGATCCCGTGAGCCGGATGTACTTATCGACCCCTCTAGAAGAGAATAAGTCGCTTCCCGGCGGTTTCGAAACGGGTTTCTTCTTCGTGGCGACCGGGATCTGGCCGGTGGATCGGTGGCCTCCGTTCCGCCCGCGGGGCCACCCGTACGCGCTCAGGGAAGTGGCCGCTTCCGACGAATACGAGGTGCGCCCGCGACTGGAACACATCGACGGCGTGTGGTGTCACGTCCTGGAATGCGCGTCCGTCGGTGATCGCCTGTGGCTGGACGTCCAACGTGGCTGCACGCTGTTAGCCCGGGAACTCGACGACCCCGAGTACCATTCTCTGATGCTGAGGTACGAGTTGACCGAGCACCGTGAGTTCGACCAGGGAATCCTGATTCCCACACAGATTCGCACCATCCAGTACAACACGACGGCGCCCACCGAAGGGCTTCGCAGGCAGAAAGCACGCGACGCGACCATCGTCTTGTCGGAGCTGCAGGTCAACTCCGTCGATGAGAAGCTCTTTCAGTTCGATCCGCCGCCCGGCGCACTTCGCGTGGGGCCGGGGGGCGAGCCGGTGCAGACCCACCCCGGCGGCCGTGAACACCTCCAGCAGCTTGCCTCCTGGCTCCAAAGACTGTCGCCGCTTCCCGAACGGAAACCTTCTCGGAAGACACTTTGGATTGCGGTCTCCGTCTTCGCTCTGATCTGCACATTCGAGGGAGCGATGAGATGTTTCTCCTTCAAGTAACTCACTTGTTCGCCCAAGCCGCCGGCGTGAAGGTTCGTTGGCTGTTGGCCAACGTGCTGGACCCGCCCGAATTGGAACCGTTCGACGTGATCTTCGACCGGGGTTGCTATCACGGCGTACGTCGTAGCAACGCGGCCGGTTATGTCGAGACGGTCAAGCGATTGTCACGTCCCGGCACGCGGATGTTGCTCTTGGCCGGCAACGCCAACGAGCCGCGACACTACGGCCCACCCCGGGTGAAGGAAGAAGAACTTCGCGGCGACTTTTCCAACGACTTCGAGATCAAGTGGCTCCGCCAAACCCGATTCGATCCGATCGATGCCAACGCAGAAGGCCCCTGGGCATGGTCTGCGATGCTGATCAGGAAGTAATCGTTTTGAGCTGCAATAACAATTCACTGCTTTGATAACTGTTCTGTTCCAGGAGAACTAACATGATGCATGGATCGATCCCTCGAAGACAAGAAATGGGCCTCTCTCACAAACTTATGCTCTGCCTGATGGTTTTCGCTGCAGGCCTGTTGGATGTCGGGCAATCGCTCGCGGCAGCCGAGCGGCAGCGGCCGAATATCGTGTTGATTATGGCCGATGATATGGGGTTTTCGGACATCGGCTGCTACGGGAGCGAGATCCGCACACCCAACCTCGATCGACTGGCGGCCGGCGGTTTGCGGTTTACGCAGTTCTACAACACGGCCCGATGCTGCCCGACGCGCGCCTGCCTGCTGACCGGGCTGTATCCTCATCAGGCCGGCATGGGGCACATGACCTACGACGCCGGACTCGAAGGATATCCGGGCGACCTGAGCCGCAAGGCAGTCACCATTGCCGAGGTATTGAAACCCGCCGGGTATCGCACCTACATGGCCGGCAAATGGCACGTCACGCGTCACGTAGCACCTAAGGGGCCCAACGACGCCTGGCCCTTGCAGCGCGGTTTCGAGAAGTTCTATGGAACCATCACCGGGGCCGGCAGCTTCTATGACCCGACCACACTGTGTCGCGGGAACACGTACATCACGCCGGTCAACGATCCGCAGTACCAGCCGTCGACCTATTACTACACCGACGCGATCAGCGACAATGCGGTGAAGTTCATCGGCGAGCACTATCGAGAGACGGCCGACAAACCGTTCTTCATGTATGTGGCCTACACGGCCGCGCACTGGCCCATGCACGCCTTGCCCGCGGACATCGTCAAGTATAAAGGCCGTTACGATCAGGGCTACGGGTCCATTCGCGCCGAGCGATTTGCCCGGCTCAAGGAAATGGGCCTGGTCGATCCAACTTGGCAACTTAGCCCGCAGGTCGGCAACTGGGAAGCCTCGGAGCACAAGGCTTGGGAGGCCCGCTTGATGGAAGTCTATGCGGCCATGGTCGACAACATGGACCAGGGGATCGGGCGGATCGTCGAGGCACTGAGAAAGCAGGGGCAACTCGACAACACGCTGATCATGTTCCTGCAAGACAACGGCGGTTGTGCCGAGGGCATGGGCCGCGGCGACAATCCGAAGTGGCATCTGAGCGATCTGAAACCGATGGGGCCCGACCAATTGCAGCCGAACATCTGGCCGCCGATGCAAACCCGCGACGGGCGACCCGTGCTCGGCGGGCCCGGCGTGATGGCCGGCCCGGACGACAGCTACATCGGGTACGGTAGGGCTTGGGCCAACGTGTCGAATACGCCCTTTCGCGAGTACAAGCACTGGGTGCACGAAGGCGGCATTTCCACGCCGCTGGTGGCGCACTGGCCGGAGGGGTTCAATCGCCGGGGTGAATTGGAGCATCAGCCGGCTCATCTGATCGACCTGATGGCCACGTGTGTCGACGCGGCCGGCGCCGTGTATCCCACGCGCCATGCCAACCACGACATCCAGCCGCGCGAAGGCGTGAGTCTGGCCGCCGCCTTTCAAGGCCACGAGCTGAACCGTCGGACGCCCATCTTCTGGGAACACGAAGGCAACCGGGCCGTGCGTCAAGGCAAGTGGAAACTGGTCGCCAAGGGTGCCGTCGGCCGGTGGGAGTTGTACGACATGGCCGCCGACCGAACCGAAATGCACAATCTAGCCAAGACGCATCCCGATCGCGTCGAGTCGATGTCCCAAGCGTGGGAGGCCTGGGCCCAACGAGCTAAGGCCAAACCTTGGCCGTGGGATCCGAAGCCGAAGAAGAGTTAAGCCGGCGTAAGTATTCGCCGGACCCGTGATGAGAAGCTCGCTGCCACGCTCCCCCGTGGCGGCGGAAAGACACTCTTGCTCTGCGTAAGCAACGCCATCCCCCGCATTGCTTCCGCGAAGCAACGGCACACCCTTTTTTAATCGGTTACTCGCCTTATTCGAGTATTCCGGCTCCGAACCCTCGCTCGGCCGAATGCTTGGTTGCGGGCTGCTGCTCGGGCGTCTTGTGGGGCCCTCGCGGCTTCTCCGCACCCTGAACCTGCGTCGGCTCAACCGGCGGAGGCTGAGCGATGCTCGGCGAATGCGGCTTTGCAACCGGCTCGGCATGGTCGAAATCGTCATAGGAGGGGGTGTAGCCGGGCTGCTGTGCCTGGGCTCGCTCCTCCTTAAACGCTTCGATCACACGCGCTTGGATCATCTCCCGACAGGTGGAGTTGATCGGATGCGCAATGTCGGCGTAGAGCTTGGCGCGACCCTCGTCGTCCTTGGCGGCCAACTGCTCCTTGAGCCGATTGCCACATTGGTTGCAATGCGCTGCGCGAAGATGATTCTTGCAGCCACATTGCGGACAATGGGCGGTTAACTTGCGACTTGGCATCGCCACGAAAGGTCCTGTGGTCCCTTCAATGATCTTCAAGTCACGCACGACGAAGGCATCGTCGAAGGTGATTGAACAGAACGCCTGCAGTCGCTCTCCCGGCTCGTCCATGAGCTTGACGCGAACCTCGGTGATTTCCACGGTCGTTCTCCTTACGTAGTACGGACGGTTCAACGACAACTTCGCACGGCAAAGACGCTACCGGCGCCTCGTGCCCGCAAACGTCTCGCGAGGTGTCTTGCCTCCTTCGCGTGACGGCAAAGTCCAAAATAGGAAGACCCACTCCCGCTCATCCCATGCCCCAGACAACCCAACTCGGAAAACTCTCGACTCAAGCGGGTAATCCAGGGCGACAAACTCTCGGCGGCCGGTTGCAGTCGGTTAAACAGCAACCGCCCCACCGCCGCAATATCGCCTTTTCGGAAAGCTTCCCGCAGGGAATCAACCCTCCGCGGCCGGGCACTCGGACGACAAACGCCATACACGGCAGCCGTCGAGAGTCCGACCGGCGGTCGCACCAACACAAAGTGCAGCGGCACGACATGGTCGAGCGGTTCGACAAGTTCGCCCCGCCCCCGACAAATCGCCGGCCCCTCGGCCAGGAAGAAAGGAACGTCGCTTCCCAATCGGGCTGCCGTTTCCGACAGATCTTCCACCGATCGGTCCAATCGCCAAACCTCGTTGGCGGCTCTCAGTGCGGCCGCCGCATCACTCGATCCACCGCCTAACCCGGCAGCAATCGGGATCCGCTTGATCAGCCGCAAGGTCGCGCCAGACGTGACCGATCCGTCACGTCTGAGTCGCTCGACCGCTTGCAGTACAAGATTGTCTTGATTGGAAGGCAACGAAAACTTCCCGGCCCGGGCGAGATCCGTCCGGTCGGTCCCACCAAACTCCGGAACGCTTTCACACCGTAACTTCAGTTGCTCGTTTGGCTCCTTACGGAATGACAAGGTGTCGTACAAATCGATCGGGCACATGAGCGTCTCGATCTCATGATACCCGTCGCTACGCTTCGCTAGTACCTCAAAGAACAAATTCAGTTTTGCGGGCGCCTGTATCGTTACCTGGCCGGCCGCACGCTCAATGCGCATCTGCTGCTCCTCCGGACGCCGACCGGCAGCAACCGCAACTGGTTCAAATTCAAAACAACCTTGACCCTCTATCCCAACTAAACATTTTATCGATGCCCAAATCTCCCGTCAACCTGGGAGAAGGGCAGTCTCCCATAAATATGGGGTAAACCCTGTCTTTCCCGGCACTCGAAGGAACACGAACCATTCGCCGTTTAACGTGCGTAATGTAGATGATTTACGTGTAACAAGAGGGCTGGGCCTGCCTGGTGGAGGTGATAAGCAAAAATGCCCGTATAATCGTCACTTCAGGCGAGTTAGGGAAACTGCGGCAGACGTAAAGCCCGGTTGGGGGAGGCCGTTTCCTGCCGATCTGATGTGGACACCCCATCTGGGCCAACACGTGGAAAACCACGTGTGTCGGCGCCGAACGGGCAATTTCGGGTTGCTATACGGGCTCGTTTGAGTCCGCGGCAGACTTTTTGCAGTCCCATCACCCCCTTTTCGCCGCGCTAGCTTGAGGCCGCGAATTGCGCTTCCGTGACCGAAGCTGTGCCACTAGAATGCCCAGCCAATAGTCTTCAACAGTCAACAAAACCCCACAACTCTCAAATAGCTAGAACGGACGAAGGATGACCACAGAGAGCACAGAGAACACAGAGGCAAAGAAAGCTTCGCGGCGCGGGCTTTTGAAATCTCTTTACCTGTGGGTGCTTCACTGGGCCGAGACGCCTTACGGCACACCGGCCCTGTTTCTGCTCTCGTTTGCCGAGAGTTCGTTTTTTCCGATCCCACCGGACGTACTGCAGATCGCGTTGTCGGTGTCGAAGCCGCGGCGTTCTTTTTTCTATGCGCTGATCAGCGGACTGGGCTCGGTGGCGGGTGCCGTGTTGGGATGGTTTATCGGCTTCGGTCTGTGGGTGACTGTGGGCGGATTCTTCATCCACTATGTTCCCGGCTGTTCGCAGGAAAACATCGATTACGTCGGCAACCTTTACAGCGACAACGCGTTCCTGGCCATCCTGGGTGCCGCGTTCACACCAATTCCCTTCAAGGTGTTCACCATTACTGCCGGAATCTTCAACATTTCGTTGGTGTTGTTGCTGGCGGCGTCGTTCTTGGGCCGGTTCGCCCGGTTTCTCGCCGTGGCCGCATGCATTTTCTATTTCGGCCCCGGCATCAAGGAATTGCTCGACAAGTATTTCGGGATCGCCACCTTCCTGTTCTTCCTGCTGCTGGTGGGCGGATTCGTGGTGATCACGTTACTGTTGTGATACGAACGTTTCCGCGACTCTTCCGCGACATTTCCGCGACCAATGGTCGCGGCTTTACAGGGTTTGGTTACTCTTCGGACCAGTAGCGTTCGGTGATGATCTTGTTTTCGGTGAAAAAGTCGACTACCGCTTTGCCTTGGGCCTTGATGTCGGCGTATTGCGACTCCTTCATGCCGCCAAAGGGTAAATAGGCGACCGGGGCGGGGATGCCGACGTTGATGCCGATCATGCCGCAATCGACTTGAAGCTTGAACTTTCGGGCGTAGTAGCCGTTTTGCGTGTAGATCGATGCGCCGTTGCCGTACTGATGGTCGTTGATGATCTTGATGGCTTCGTCCAACGAATCGGCTTTGAGAATGATGACCACCGGCCCGAAGATCTCGGTGTTATGGATTTCCATGCCCGGCTTGACGTCGGTGAAGACGGTCGGCCCGACGAAGTGGCCCTCTTCGCAGCCGGGTGCCTGAAGACCGCGGCCGTCTAGGGCGAGCGTGGCACCTTCCTTCACCCCGGTCTCGATCATATCGAGGATGAACGACTTTGCCTTGGCGGAAATGACCGGCCCCATGACCATCGACTCGTCGGCCACTTTCGGATCCAACGGGTTGGCCATGATGACTTCCTTGGACGCCTTGACGAACTCTTTGCAAATTTCCTCGTAAGTCTTATCGCCCACGGCCACAATGGCCGAGGAGGCCATGCAACGCTGGCCGGCACAACCGTAGCACGAGCTGATCATATTGCGGATCATGTCGTCCATCTTCGCGTCGGGCATCGCGACCAGGTGGTTTTTGGCCGCGCCCATGGCTTGGAATCGTTTGTTGGCCTTGGCACATTTCTCGGCTACGAGCTTACACGTTCGCGTGGACCCGACCAGCGAGACGCCGCGCACCGCGGGGTGTTCCATAAAGGCGTTGGCTACCGTCTTGTCGCCGTTGACCAGATTGAATATGCCCGGCGGGAGATCCGTCTGATCGATCAGTTCCGTGATGCGTTGCATCGTCAACGGAACCTGCTTTGAAGCCTTCACTACGTAGGTGTTGCCGGTGGCAATGGCGTACGGCAAGAACCAGAAAGGGACCATGCCCGGGAAATTGAACGGGGCGATCATGGCAAACACACCCAAGGGCAGATGGATGACCTCGCCGTCGATGTCGAACGAACCGCCGATCAGCTTATCGCCCTGCTGCAAGACGGGCATGCCGCAAGCGACCTCGCAGTTCTCGAATACGCGTTTGATTTCCGCCCGGGCGTCCGGCAACGACTTGCCCATCTCTTCGGTGATCATGCGGGCCAGCGGCTCTTCGTTCTCGCGGATCAACTCGACCAATTGATAGATCGGCTGCACGCGCCGCGCGACGGGAACGTGTCGCCAGGTAGCAAAGGCCTCGGCCGCCACCTCGATCGCTCGGTTCGTTTCCTCGGTCGTGGACAGCGGGACCTCGCCGATGACTTCCGTGGTGCTTGGATTCTCGACGGGCAGGTAACCGGTATTCTCGGGATCGAGCCATTTTCCGCCAACGTAGTTCTTTACTCGAATGATCGACATGTACATTCCCTTAAGACTGGTGAATGGCAGCGTGGGCTGCCGAAGTTGTAGGTTCTCTTCTCAGCGGTGGTGGGCTATAGGATTTCTTTGAGTAGCTCGGCCAAGGTGGCTTCGTCTATCTTGCGGGGGTTGAGCTTAAGCGGCACCGGTGTGCTGTCGAAGGCGTTGCGGGCGAGCTTGGCGGCCAAGTCGTCGGGGGCGTCGTCGGGTACCGTGATGCGACGCGGCAGCCCGACCTTTTCGAGCAACTCTTCGATGCACGCGACAAACCGATCGGCCTGTTCCTGCTTCGAGTCGGCCATGATGCCGCAGTAATGGGCCAGTCGGGCGTAAACGTCGACGCACTTAGGGGCATTGTAACGTAGGTTCAACGGCGTGCCGATGGCCACCGCTTCGCCGTGCTGGATGTGCAAGATGCCGCCGAGCGCCTGGGCGATCGAGTGGGTCATGACGACCCCGGCGATGCCGAACGCCGTCCCGGCCAAGGTCGAGCCCAACGCGATCGGTTCGCGCGGCTCGGGGTCGTTCGGGTTTTCTACGGCTTGGGGTAAATGCTTCACGATCAGCCCCACGGCCCGAGCGGCCAGGTCGTTGGTGATTGGATTAGCCTTGCGACTCATGCAGGCCTCGATGGCATGGCCCAAGGCATCGGCGCCGCAACAGGCCGTCAGTCGCGACGGGGCGCCGACCATCAAGTCCGGGTCGACGATCGCGATCTTCGGCCGCACCACCTGCCCGGAGACCGAAGCCTTGACGTCGAACTCCGGCATGGTGCCAACGCCGTGATGGGTAAACACGGCCACGGCCGTCACCTCGGTGCCCGTACCGGCGGTCGTCGGCACGGCGATAATCGGCAGTGCATCGGTGGCCGGCTTGAAATCGGGGTTCGCGCCGGTGTAGTCCCAGAGCCCGCCACCCATTTTGGCGATAATGGCGACTCCCTTGGCCGCGTCGATGGCACTTCCGCCGCCGAGACCGATGACTACATCCACGCCGGCCTGCTTGGCCAGTTCAGCGCCTCGGATCCCCAATTCGGCATCCGGGTCGGGCGGGATCTCGAAGAACTCGGTCACCGCCACGCCCGCGTCGGCCAGCAGCTTGGCCGCCCGATCGTAGATCTTTTCCATCCCGGTCCGATCGCGGTATCCGACCACGAGTGCCTTGGTTCCAAACTCCTTGGCTGCACCACCCAAATTACCTATACTGCCCCTTCCGAATTGAATTCGGGTTGGCAACTGGTATTCCCATTGGCTCGACATGTAGATCCTCTCTCGCTGCGGGTACACGATACGCTGAATCTTTAGTTGTACCGCAGTCGGAGCGATTCGGCTAGCGGATGGGCCAGAACAAAGCCCGCCGGCCTATCCTTCGCTGCTGCAGCGCAGACCACCCCAAAGGGTTAGCAGCAGGATTCGCAGGTCGAGCCACAAGGACCAGTGCGAAATGTAGTGAAGGTCGCAGCGGATCCGGTTCCGCAACGACGTGTTGCCGCGCCAGCCGTGAATCTGAGCCCAGCCGGTCATGCCGGCCTTGACGAGATGGCGCTGGGTATAGTCGGGAATCTCGCGGCGGAATTTCTCGACGAACACGCCGCGTTCCGGCCGGGGTCCGACCAGGCTCATGTCGCCACGCAAGACGTTCAGCAGTTGCGGTAACTCGTCGAGGCTCCAGCGCCGCATGAAGCGACCCACGGCCGTGCAACGCCGATCGCGCCGCGAGGCCCAAACCGGGCCGGTCTCTCTCTCGGCGTCTTGGTCCATGCTGCGAAACTTCAGCATGTCGAACTTCTGCCCGCCCAAGCCCATCCGCGTTTGGCGATAGAAGATCGGGCCGGGGCTGCCGCACTTGATCGCTATGCCCAAGGCGCCCATCAACGGCGAGAGCACGACCAACGCCGCACCGCCGAGGACCAGATCCATGGCCCGCTTGGCCACGCGCGGCCAGCCGTAGTGTGGACTCTGCCGCAAGGAAAGGAAGGCCACCTCGTCGATCTCCAACATGCGAAGTCGCATGCCGGCGATATGCGGTACGTCGGGGACCAACTGCACTTCGACCAACACGTTGGACAACACGCGATAGACCCGATTCAGTTCGTTGAATCGGGAAAGCGGCAGGGCCACGAACACGTGGTCGATGTCATTATCGAGCACGATTTGTTCGAGTTGCTCGACTTGGCCAAGTCGAGGTAACATGTCCGGTTCAATCTTGCTCGGCGTGTCGACGAATCCGATGGCCTCCAAGCCGGTCCACGCATTATCCTGAATCGTCTTGGCCACCAAACGTCCGGTCCGCCCGGTGCCGACGATCACAGCCCGACCGTGGTTCAGCCCGTAACGTCGAAGCCATTTGACGGCCCGCCAGATTACGCGACGCACGAGAACCAGCATCACGACATTCAGTGCCAGAAACAAGGTCAACGCCAACCGCGATTCGTACAGATCGCGACGATAGAACGTCACGGCAATGGCCAACAGAAACAGCAGCCCGCCCGCCTTGCACACCACGCCCAGTTCTCTGGGAAGTTGTTTCAGACGATGGACCTCGTAAAGCCCGCAGATCCGATAGGCCACGGCAGCCAGGACCAGCACGACGGGCAATCCGCGGAGCACGAGATAGAAGTCGGGCACGCCGTCGGGTGCTTGCCACAGCGCAAATCGTAGCAGATAGGCCCCCACCCAGACCACGGCGGTCACAGTCAGATCGCAGGCCAGAAAGACCAGCGTCAGTTTGTCACCGTGTCGCCGATACATGCCGTTTTCCCGGGAATCGAAGAAACAAGTGAGGCCTCTTGTAGCAGCTTGCCAGCCACGAGTCAATGAAAGATGGGCAAGATGCGGCGTCGGGGCAAGGGAGCTCACAGGTCCTCGTGCAAACCACGGCCGATCGTGATAACCTGAGGCGGCTCGACGGGCGCGTCGTTTTCGTTTAGCCCCAGGCGGCCACGCCGGGTTAGAGGGTCCGTCAGGGCGAGCCCTGACCTACGAAGAAGGAGAATCCAATGCGAAGATGGACAATCACGCTCGGGCTGCTCGCCGCGGCCGTATGCTGCAGAGGCGCCTTGGGCCAAGACATCGACGATGGCAGTCGTGTGTTGCGAGTAACCGGGGGCGACCTCTCGACGCAGCAATTGGCCGGTTTTCCGCTAGGAAAGTGGAACAACGACGATCATCTCTGGTGGCAAAACGGCCGAGCGGGCGATACGCTCGACATCCGCCTGCCGGTCAAAACGGCCGGGCGGCAAGAGGTCCGCGTCGTGCTGACCCGGGCGACCGACTACGGCATCGTGCAATTTCACCTTGACGGCCAGAAGATTGGCAAACCGATCGATCTGTATTGTCCGTACGTGACCAACACGCCGCCCATCTTGCTGGGCGTCCGCGAGTTGACCGAGGGCAACCAGAAAATGACAGTCAAGCTCCTCGGCAAAAACGAGAAGTCCGCTGGACGGTCCGTCGGAATCGATCGGATCATCCTCAAGCCGCTGGCCGAGCTTCCCGAGGAGCCGGCCGATTCGACCAACGCGATCGACCAACTCTATCGTCTGGAACGGCTTCCCCGACTGCGGCCGGGCGTGCGCTGCAAGATGTTCAGCAGCTACGACCGGACCGGGGGCAATAACGACGGGTTCGCCGGCACGTATTCCCAATTGTGGCTCGAAGAGGGCAATAGCGTGTTGGCCGTGATGGACGGGCCGGGTTGCGTCCAGCGGATCTGGTTCACGCACTCACAAATCGATAAGCCGGGGCTGCTGAACTTTCAGGGCGAACACGTCAAAATCTACCTCAACGGGCAAGAGGAACCGGCAGTCGACGTCCCCTTGGAGGATCTCTTCAGCGGTCGGCTGCCGCAGTTCCCCAAACCGTTGGTCGGCGAAGGGCAAGGCGGATACTACTGCTACGTGCCGATCCCTTACCGCCAAGGCTGCAAGGTGGTGGTCGAGGGAACCGGTGTGCGATTCTACCAGATCACCTACAGCGAGTTTCCCGACGCCGATGGCGTTCGCAGTTTCCGCATGGAACACTCACCCGCGAAACAAGCGGCGCTGGATGCGGCCGTCCGTGCTTGGTCGGCACTGGGTGAGGTCATCTCGCTGGGATTGGACAATGCCAAAGAAACGCTGATCGACCTGAACGTCGCACCGGGCCAGTCGCACACGATCGAACTGCCCGCCGGGCCGCGCATGGTTCGTGCCGTGTTATTGGAAGGCACGCCCGAGCAACTGAACAGCTCGATCGGCGCGACGCTGCAAATCCGTTGGGAGGGAACCGAGAGCCCGGCCGTCGACTTGCCCCTGGAATTCTTCTTCTGCCAAGCCTTTGATCCGCCGCCCTATCGGTCGCTGTTGGCCGGCACCAACGACGCGGGCCCTAATGAGAAGAACTGGTACAACTTTATGCCCATGCCGTATCGCAGCTCGGGTACGCTAAAGCTGACGGGCAAGAGACCGCTGCATGCCAGGCTCCGCGTGGTTACCGTACCGCTCGGCGATGGGCAAGACGGCTTGGGCTACTTCCACGCACTCTACCGCGAAGAGCTTCCCGTGCAGCCGGACCGGCATTACACGTTCCTAAAACGCGACGGGAATGGCCACTACCTCGGCACCTACCTGGTCACCGAAGGACAAACCGATAACAAACTGCCGCTATGGCTCGAAGGCGACGATCGGTTCACCGTCGACGGCCAACTGACGATCCACGGCACCGGCTCGGAGGACTATTTCAACTGCGGCTGGTACGCGGTCGAAGGACGGCTCAACGGACCCGGCGGGATGCCGCAGCACGGGTTTCCCGTCTATAGGCTGCTGGGCAAAAAGAACCGGGCGGTCGCCTACCGCTGGCACGTGACCGACCCGGTCCATTACGAGTCGAGCCTCACGGCCGAGATGGAACATGGCCCCGACAACCGGCAGGCGGCCGACTACCGCAGCGCGGCGTTCTTTTACGACCCAATACCATAAAGCCCCTCCGATGGTGGTGAAATCGACCGGAAATCCACTCGATCGGGTGGTTTTGCGGCCGGGGTGGTCGATATGGCCCCGTTGACCCCCGTGCCAAAAACCGTCAGGATAAAGTAATACTTTTTTTTCGGCGGGGGTGAATCCTCCGTAAGACGTTCGTCTCGAACCATCTCTCGGACTAAATGGGAATTCAGCGAAACAAGGTTGTCGATTACTTCGTCGAGCATTTCGGCGACGCGCCGACGTGCGTAATCAGGGCGCCCGGCCGGGTCAATCTGATCGGTGAGCACACCGACTACAACGACGGGTTCGTGCTGCCGTTGGCCATCGATCGGGCGATCTGGATCGCGCTGCGGCCGCGCGACGACCGCCGGGTAGTGGTCCATTCGATCGACTACAACCAGCGACGGGAATTCTCGTTGGACTCTTTGAACCACGAGGACGATGGCTGGATCGAGTATGTCAAAGGAACGGCCTGGAGTCTGGCCGACGCCGGCTATCAGCTCTCCGGTTGGGAAGGGGTTCTGGTGGGTGACGTGCCGTTAGAGGCGGGTCTTTCCTCGTCGGCCGCGCTGGAAATGGCCACCGCCCGGGCCTTCGCCGCCGTGGGTAACTTGCCTTGGGACCCGGCCGAGATGGCCAAGTTGGCACAAAAGGCCGAGAACAAGTGGATCGGTGTGAACTGCGGCATCATGGACCAACTCATTTCGGCGGCCGGCCAGGCACACCATGCCTTGCTGATCGACTGCCGATCGTTGGAGACGCGAGCCGTGCCGTTCCCGCCCGGCGTGGCCGTGGTTGTGCTCGACACGTCGACGCGGCGCGGGTTGGTCGACTCGGCTTACAACGAGCGCCGTTGCCAGTGCGAATCGGCAGCCGATTTCTTCAAGGTGCCGGCCCTGCGCGATGTGGACGTCGAACTGTTCCAGCAGACGGCCACCGAACTGGACGATCTGACGCAACGTCGCGCGCTGCACGTGATCACGGAAAACGATCGCACGCTGCAGGCGGTCGAGGCCATGTGCCGCGGCGAGGTCGACGCCTTGGGTGTTCTCATGAACAAGAGTCACGCCAGCCTGCGCGATGATTATGAGGTCTCCAGCGACGCGCTAAACGCCATGGTCGAGGCGGCACTGGGACACGACGCTTGCTACGGTGCCCGAATGACCGGCGCCGGGTTCGGCGGCTGTGCCGTGGCACTGATCAACGCCGAAGCGGCCGACGACTTCGTCCAGAACACGGCCGACTCCTACCGGGAGAAGACGGGGAACGAACCGGCCATCTTCGTTTGCCAAGCTACCAACGGCGCGGAGATCGTCAACGGTGATTGACGAATCGTCGTCGATTTCGTCGGTAAGTCGTAACCGGTGTGCCACTGCTTCGAAGAAGCAGTGTTTTTCTTCAGCGGCACAAGCAGCACGTCTTCTGCGTTTCCGCGGCCCTTCTTCCTGTCGTCCCGCACTTGCCGCCATGCATCGGATTGGTGCGTAGAGATGTAGAGTGCGTGAAACGCACCAAGAACTCCTAACATAACAAGAGCAAGACCACGGATCGAACACGGACACAGAGACTCGCGGCACGCATCAAACGTAGACACCGCCAGCAAGACGCCCCTTGACTTCCTCAAACTCAATCCGTGTTCGATCCGTGTTCCATCCGTGGCTGAGAAAGAACGCCAACGGCCAGGCTTACAGAATTCGTCACTCGCCACACTAACGCCTTACTGTACAGCATCTTGCGCCACTTCTTCCATCTTATGGATTGTTCTAATCCATCCGAGCCGATTAAGATTATGGTGGGAAAATATCAATCGCCGGGTTGCCCGTTCAAGGAATGTTTAGGGATCTATCCCACGGCCGAGTCCGATCACTCCGGCCGCTTCAGCCTCTGTGGCAAGGCGTCTTCGCTTAGCTGCGGGTTATTCTTGAAGGGGTTGTAGAGCGGATCACCAACCAGCACCATGGCCCAGGAGTTGTAGGGCTTGGTGCGGTAGTAGACTTCGACCAGCGTGTGGCGACCGGTTAGAAGCAGCGAGAAGAAATCTTCCGGTAGCGGGAACGAGGCGAGGTACGGCTCGAACGTCGGGCCCAGCGTGGCGCCGATTCCGTCTTCGAGCATCGCGTTGCACCAGACCTTGCCACCGGGAGTGCGCAAGGTGGTGGCTTCCGAACTGGCCAGATGATAGCCGACCGCCCCGCTCTGCCAGTCGAAGGCGTCGACGTATCGCGCCAACGAGTACCAGCCGCAGTACAAGGCCGCTTGCGGACAATCGCCGGGTTGAAAGAGCGTCGCCTCGTCGTTGATCACCACTTCCAATTGCGTGTGTTCCCCAAGCCGCCGGGCCAAATCACGCAGCGACTGGTCGTATTGGCCGTAAGAACCGGGTTGATCCTTCTTAGGATCGAACCCCATGCCGCGGGCGTCGAGGTACACCTTGCCCTGCAGACCTGTCTTTTCGACGCTCATGGCCGTATCGATCAGGTTCTTGGCCAATTCGAAGGTGGGGGCTTCGAGCCGAGCCACCATCAGCGTGGGCCGATGTTGGACCGGCAGTTCTCGATAGCGATGCTGGAGTTGGTTCGGTTGCCAGCGAAGCAACAAGTAATCGGGCCAGTGCACCAACGCCAACTCACTATCGAAGCTGGCGGCTGTTTCGTTCTTGCGGAGTTCTTGCTCTTGGCGTTTGATCCACTGCAGCGTGCCGATCAGACCGGCCGATTTTCGCAACATGTTCAACAACAATTCATCGCGAGAAACCGTATCGGGTAGCGTACTGACCGCTTGAAGTCCTTCGCCGAGCCCTTGCAGCCGACCCTTGAACTGCTCGAGTCGCCGGGTGGCCTCCGGTTTCAGTTCCGCCACGGCGGCCTGTCGGTCCATCATCCGCACCAGTCCGCTGATCCCGGCCCCCGCCAGAAAAGCCTGCTCGAGCACGTTTCCCGCTTGCTTTCTTTCCTCTTCCGACTCCAGACCGCGCAACCGACTTCGGGCCGCCTGCAAGGCCGACTCGAATTGGGCCGCCAACGTCTTCAGATTGGTCTGTTGGTCCAGTTCCGGTCGCTCGGGCGGTTGATCTCCGGGCGCCAACTCATCCAGGGTCTTAATCTTTCCCACAACTTGTCCGGCCAGAAGCGTGCGGACTTGAGTCAGGAATTCCCGGCGTACGCTGACTTCTGTCGCCTGGTCGTCGCGCGGCCCGATCTTCAGCGGCACGTCCCAAACGGTCACCAGGCAACGGATTTTCTCTTTCCGCCCGTCCTGATCAAGCCACTGCCGAATGGCCGGCCGGATCTGCTGCCCCCAGACCTCTCGCGGCAGCGTTTCACGCGGCTGGCCCTCCAGCAGCAGAATTTGCGACTTGGGGATGCCGCGTGCCTCGGCGTAGTAATCGGCCAATTCGCGAGACTGCTCGCTGGAGGCCATGCCGAGGATGCCCACATTGTCCGGCGTCAACTCGGCCCGGACCGTGGTGGTCAAGAGTAGGACGATTACGGCCGCTGAAATAGATTGCCACAGACGGTTCATTATATCTGCACCCTTGATGTTAAATGTCGCGAGTCTACTCGATGACCTTGTAGACGGCGTCGTGCTCGCGGGCGTGCTCGACGACCTTGAACCCCACGCTCTGACCGGCCGCCGCTTCCTGGACCGATTGCCCGTCGATTTGCATCGAGTCGACCGTCTGCGTAAAGTCGCTGGTATGGCCCTTGATGTGAATCCTGTCGCCAACGGCCAAGGTATCTTGCGTAATCTCCACGCCGGCCACGCCAATCTTACCGAAATAGTGGGTCACTTTACCGACTTCCACTTCTGCCATGGGTTCGTCCTCCCGGGTTGGCATGGGATCCGATCGGGTGTGACCGCTTCGCAGATCGACCCAACAGCCGCAGTCACACTGGACTCGGTGCCCAAACTGGAACAACGTAACGTCAAAACCCGCCCCACATCGCGGGCAGGAAATAGCCATGGCATAAACCTCCCCCACATTATGGCGGTTCGACGGCCCGTGACAAGCCCGGTCTGACGCTCAATCGATCAGAATCACGATCAGCCGTTTCGGGCCATGCACGCCCAGGATGAGGATCTTCTCGATGTCGGCCGTGCGACTGGGGCCCGTGATCAGCACGAATTCACCCCGCCGGTCCGGCTCGGCCGTCTCTCGGGCAATCCGGTCCCAGGCGGCCGGCATGGTCTCGGCCAATTGATCGACCCGAGCCACAACTACGCAAACCGGCGGCAGGTAGCACATCAGACGCTCTTCCGGCGTGCCCGAGGAGACAACGCACGTGCCCGTGTCGGCCAGCAGAATCTCCGACGCCACCATGCCGACGGCCAACTCGCCCATTTCCTTCGGCTCCCAGCCCTCTTTGGTCCAGGCCACGCGATCGCTTGGCAGCCCGGCCGCCAGTTCCCGCAGGATCGGACGCTCGACCGAGCCGATCGTCTGGCACGACAACTGGTCCATCAGTTCGACCAGTTTCGTGCTCGCTTGCTCAACCGACCCGCAACGGATCACCTCGCCCTGGACGGCCTCCAACTCTCGGGTGAAACATGCGACAAGTTCTTCGCTTGAAGGATTCATCCGCGGCCAGACCTCAGGCACGGGCGGCGCTTCGACCGGCGGCACGTTGGCCAGTTCCGTGCGGATACGTTGCAAAATGGCGTCGCGACTGTTCATGGTCGAGATTGGGGATTGGGGTCCAGAAAGAGATTGTTCTTGGGCAGACGACGGCTTGTTACCGGAGCCTACGCCCCCATTCTAACACCTCAGGTCTACAGTCTGCAATCCTCTCCCGTTGCAGAATCAGATTTATCGAACCGGATGCCGCAAGATGGTTCGCAGCCTCTCGGGCGGAATGCGGCGGGGATCGGAGAGGTAAATCTCATGATGTAGGCCATCGAGCGACAGTCCCTGCCCTTCGACGAAGGCGGCCATGGCGGCCAGAGTTTTCTCCTCTTGAGAATAGGGGCCAATGTGCAGCATTTGCACACATTGTCCCTCGTCGATCGTCTCCAGCTTCACCTCGGCCACTTCCGGCGATTTGCCTTTTTCTCTCAGCGTGTGGACAGCCCTTTCGCGATCGTTGGCCGTAATGAACTTCGGCACACGAATCAGGAGCTTCCAATTCCACTGTTGCGGTGGCAGCCGAAAGAAGTCATCGGCCTCATCGTCGCCCCACCAGAGCCCTTCCAGCTTGCAGACAACGTAGTCGCGTCCGGCGGCCTTTCGGGCCATCTTCATGGTGTAGGCGACGCTATAGAGGCAACCGATCTTGGCGGTGAACTCCTTGCCTCCCGGTTCCCCTTGGCCGACGATTGCCAGGTAGGAAGCCGGGCCGGTCTGAACCAGCGTTGGCGTTTTCGGCGCGATGTATTCGGCCTTGTGTTTCTTGTAGAGGTCCAACTTCTGTGAATTCCCCATCGAGGTTCTCCTGAACAGTCGAAATGCGATCTTGCTGAACTAGCTATTCCGGACCTAACGGCAAGTAGATGTCCGTCAGTAGATCTTCCCCAGCGGTATTCTCAGGCGAGTTCAGGTAAATTTCGAACGGCGGGCTCGGCGCCAATTCACGACCACTGGCCGACAGCCACTGCCCACACAAACGCGCGTAGGTGTCCCCGAGTTGCTCATAGGGTCCTTCATGTGTGGTTACCGCATACTGGCCCTCGGGAATATTCTGCACACCGACGTCACCCTCAGGCTCAAAGCTCTCATCGACGACCAGGCATGCATCATAACGAATCTTATCTTCCGGCGTCACTTCCGGGTCGTCGTGACAGATTCCCAAGTATCTCAGCTTGGGCCCGAGCAATCCTCGCGGACCTGCCCACGCAAACAGCTTCTCCCACGTATCGCCCACGTCGCGGTAAGGACCCACGTGTCTCATAAAGGCAACTCGCATGGGCCCCATGGTTTCAATACGAACATTCATCTTTGGGTCTCCCGGTTGAAAGGGTTCGAATCCGGCCAGCTTCCCGTTGGGTATAAAGTGGACTCCCGAGGACACTTGCGACAACGCTTGTGATCGAGAACTCTTGCGAAATTCCGAGGGCGGTTCGCCGAACATTGCCCGGAAAGCACGGGTAAACGCTTCATGAGTCTCGTACCCTGCATCGAAGGCGATGCGGGTGATCGGCTGGTCGGCAAGCTTCAGCCGATGTGCGGCCCGCTCCAAGCGAAGTCGTCGGATGTGCTCCATCAGCGATTCGCCCACCATGCCGCGGAAAATACGATGGAAATGACAGGACGAGAAATGGGCGATCCGGGCCAGGTCCTCCAGGCAAAGGGCTTCGTCCAGATGCTCCTGGATATGCACCAGTACCCGCAGCACGCGCTCCCGGTACGATTGCTCCGTCTTGGATTTCATCGAATGCTCCTCACGCCCGCATTATGCCATAGTTGCGGCCCGGTCGCTTGATCGTTTTTGCGAACTTCGGGAAAAATGGCGAGGAAAAGAGCACGGAGACCCTTCCGGCTGCAAATTGAAAACCTTGGGTTTCAATCTGCAATCTCAATGTCTGCAATCTCAATGATCTGGGATGCCGCCGCAATCAGGGTCCTGGCTTGTGGTCGTTTCGATTACGTTTCCACCAATTCCTAAAGGCCGGCCCGGGCACCTTGGGCAACTCACGGCCGCGGGTCCAGGCGCCTAGCTTGCCGGGATGCCAGGGCAGGAACTTGGCCAGCCGCACGCCCAGGCGGACCATCGCCATGGTCAACCGGTAGCGAATCGGTCCGCTCATCGACCAGGCCCAGGCCTTCCACATCAACCGCTCGCTTAGCGAATTCATCGGCGAGGGTTCGTTCACGGCCCGATGCCGCAGGTGGACCAATTGGTGCGGGATGTCGATCTTTACCGGACAGACTTCATGGCAGGCCCCGCAAAGGGTCGAGGCGAACGGCAACTTGCCCGCCTGGTCCAGCCCGACCAGATGCGGCGAGATGATCGAGCCGATCGGGCCCGGATAGACCCAACCGTATGCCCAACCGCCCACGCGTCGATAGACGGGGCAGACGTTCAAGCACATGCCGCAACGGATGCATCGCAAGGCTTCCTTGGCCGCCGGGTCGGCCAAAACCTTCGAGCGGCCGTTATCCAGGATGATCACGTAGAGCTTCTGGCCCGGCGTGGCGCCGTGGATCAGGTGGAAGTAGCTGGTTAGCTTCTGCCCCGTTCCGACCCGGGCCAACAGGTTCAGGAAGACCGGCAGGTACTCGGCCCGTGGGATGATCTTCTCCATACCCATCAGGGCCACGTGGATCGGCGGCGTCGAGGTCGACAGCCCGACGTTCCCCTCGTTCTCGACGATGCCGAGCGTTCCCGTGTCGGCCACGCCGAAATTTACTCCCGACATGCCCATGTCAGCCTGGAGAAACTCTTCTCGCAAATGCTTCCTTGCGACGTTGGTCAAGTGCTCGTGCTCTTCGCTGAACGGCTCGCCGAGCTTCTCGCTGAACAGTCGACCCACTTCGGCGGCCGACAGATGCAGCGCCGGCGTGACGATGTGCGTGGGCCGCTGGTTGGCCAACTGCACGATATATTCGCCCAGGTCGGTCTCCATGGCCCGGATGCCGGCCGCCTCGAACGCCCGGTTCAACTCCATCTCCTCGCTGACCATCGACTTGCCCTTGACGACCGTCTTGACACCATGTTCCTTGGCGATTCGCAGCACGTGCCGGTTGGCCTCTTCGGCGTCCTGGGCATAGAGCACCGTAGCGCCTCGGGCCGTGATGTTTCGCTCGAACTCGACCAGCAGCTTGTCGAGATTGGCCACCGTATAGGCCTTGATCGCCTGAGCTTCCCCGCGCCACTGTTGCCAATGAGCAATGGCATTGGTGACTTCCCGGTTTTGCTTAGTCGATCGCTCGGCCGCCAGCCCCAGCGCCTTCGACCCCTTAGGCTCGGACAACCCGGCCATCTGTTCCTCAAGGAACGGCGCCCCGCCAAGATGAAGATCGTTCTCAGACATTAGCTTCCTAACCCCTGATCCCTAACCCCTTCTTCTAACAACTCGGCCATGTGCATCACGCGAATGTGCTTCGCCTCGGGCACGCGTCGCAGCATTCCTTCGACGTGCATCATGCAACTGATGTCGGGCGTGACCACCACGTCGGCGCCGCTTTTGAGGATGTTGTCGACCTTGGTTCGGCCCATCGACAGCGACACGCCGGGCATCTTCACACTGAAGGTGCCGCCGAACCCGCAGCACTCTTCCATGTCGGGCAACTCGCAATACGTCAGGCCGCGGACGCTCTCGAGCAACTCAATCGGCTGGCTGACCACGCCCAGCTCGCGACGCGTGTGGCAGCCGTTGTGCAGTGTGACCTTGTGCGGGAACGAGGCGCCCGTGTCGGTCACTCCCAGCACGTCGACCAGGAACTCGGTCAACTCGAACACGCGCCGCCCGACGCCCACGACTTGCCGGTCCGGCTCGACGTGCCCGAAGAACACGCGGCACATGGCCGAGCAGGACCCCGACGGCGAGACAATCCATCGCTGATCGGCAAACGCCTTGCAGAAATGGCGGACCACCTTGCGGGCTTCTTCCCAATAACCCGAGTTGAACGCCGGCTGACCGCAACAGGTCTGCCGCTCGGGAAAGACCACCGGCACGCCGTGTCGTTGAAGCAGACTGGCGGTGGCTTGGGCAACTCGCGGATAGAACTGGTCGACGTAACAAGGCACAAACAGAGCCACCGGTTGGCCCTGCTCATACGCTGGGTCATCTTGCCGAGGTGCCGGGGTTTGAACGGTATCCAAGTTGCTCATCGCAAAGTCAAGTGCAAGTGCTATGTTGTCGGTCCCCCGGTAATACCGAGGGCCACGGACTCTAAACTGCTCGCAATATAACGTCTTTTCCACCGGTTGACCAGCGGGGGACCATTTGATGACTTGACCGAAACGGCCCGGCTATTCAGACTGTAGGGCAGGAATTGACCCATGACGATCCGATTTCAATGCCCCTCCGGGCACCGGTTGAGCGTTTCCGACGATATGGCCGGTCGGACCATCCGCTGCGCGCGGTGCAAGAAGACGGCTGAAGTGCCTAAAGAGACGGCCCCGAAACCGCCCCCCTTGCCGCGGAAGAAACCATCGGCTGAACCGGAAGAAGAATCGGAACCAAAGCCCAAGGGCCCGTCGCTTTGGAGTCGTTGGTCGACGCGGGCGGAGAACGGACCGGTTGAAACCTATGCGGCCGATCAAGGGACAATCCGGTCGGTTCGATGGCTGGGCCTGTTCCTGGCGATCGTGATCGTCTTCAGCCTCTTGCCCGTGGCCTGGAAGATGCACTGGAACCTGGCCACAGCCCCCGGCTGGGCGCGGCTGGTCGTGCTGCTGGCCTTGGTGCAGGCCGCCTACGTAGCTTGGATGTCGAACCGGCCCGACTTCACCACCGTTTGGGTCGTGATGCTAGTCTTCGCCGCGGTAGCAACGCTCTACGGCTCGGCCACCGCCATGGCCATCGCCACACCCAGAGACCAACCAATGCTGTTAGGCATGGCCGAAGTCCGCTACACAGCCGGAACCTGGTGCTGCTGCGTCCTACTAGCCATGTCATTGGCCACCTATCTCTGCGGCCGCACCGCCACCAAATGGCGCCGAACTTGTCAACTAAAGCACGCCCGAGGGCAACAGTAGGGTGGGCTCCGCCCACCAAAGTCCTGAAGGGACGACAGTCAATAGCCCAGGGCGTCAGCCCTCGTTGTTTTACACAAGTCATCGAGAATGGAGGATAACCACCCCCAGGGCCGTTTACGGCCCTTTTCCGCGAAGCGGTATTAGGCCCGTGCTTTAGCACGGGTCGTCAGGTAGCCTGGCGAGTCCCACTGGCCGTGCCCGTTTCGCCCCGGCTTTGCCGGGGCGAAACGGGCACGGCCAGAACGTGGCGGGTGGAGCCCGCACAACCCGGCGTAAACGCCGGGTCTAATACCGCCTGCGGCGGAAAGGACCATAAATGGCCCTATTGCTGAAGCCATCGTCGTGAACGAAAAGATGTGTGTAACAACGAGGGCCGGCGCCCTGGGCTATTGACTACCGCCGCGTTGCGGCTTGGGACAAATCGCAGGCCAAGCTGACAGAAAGAATTGTCAGCCCCAAAGAACGGCCGCAGTTGTGGCACGGCCGCTCCGCAGCTAGAATGCGATTTGGGGCTGGGCGTCGAATTCTCCGACGCGTCGGCCAGCCCGTATGCCGCACCTCCAAGAGCACGGGCAAACTAGACCGGTTGTTCGTCAAGTCGCGGCAAATTATAATACTTAGAGTCTGACCCCGACCTCCGTGAAAGGTATACTCTGCGATGTCTGAGCCATCGAATGAACAAGACGGGCTTGATCCATACTCTCCTCTGTCGGAACAGTCGGCAGCCGCTGATGGACGTTGCGCGACTCGGGCGGTTTGGGTATCGAGATTGTTTCGATGTGTTCTGACGTTCAATACCATCGTGTACGGATGCCTGGCCTTCACGCTATTGCAGCCAGCATACCCCGTCCCCGTGAGACCTTGGGAGGTCGTACTTTTTCTATGGTGTTTGGTTGGCTTGCCGTCTTCAGTGATTGTTTCTGGGCTGCTGGCGTTGAGATTCGGACGGCACGCCGATCACACAAAGCCTCTTATGAAGTGGGCGGGAACGCTTATGGCACTATGGGTGCCTTTGTTTATACTAATGATTGTGGCCGCGCTTTCTTAGGGCGACAACGTTCCGGCGGCAAGGATCGGTGGGCGGAGCCCACCCTACTGCAACAGCGCGTTGCGTAGTAGGCGTAGGAAGGCGGGCTGGTGGAAATCGGCTTCTTGGCCTAGGGACGTGTGGAAGGTTTGGCCGTCGGCGTGCACTTGTGCCCAGGCGACCGGCTCGGTGCGACCGTTTTGCGTGCCGATTAGCAGCGTCAAGACGTCTTGGGCAGTGCAAGTTTCAAGAAGCGGCCCGCTCGCGATAAACGGGCCTACGCCGGCGAGGATGGGGTGATTAACCGCCTCCTCGGCCGCTTGCACTTCGATCGGGCCATGGTCGTAATCGTTCGTCGGCAAGGAGTCGGGCCGTTGCCATCGGGCCGGCAGCTTGCGGCCGAGGACCGACACGCCGGTCTGCGTCGGGTCGATTAACAGGGTGCAGTCATATTCTTCGCCGCGGATCACTTCCCACGGATCTTCTTCCGCCGGGCAAAAGGTCCTTTGGCAACTGAAACGCTGATCGCCGGCCAAGTAATGTTCCAGTAGAGCGAGCGATTCGTTGGCCGGGCCGAGCAGAGCACCGGCAAGGCAGACCCGTAGCGGTGCATTTGGGTTGCAACGTTTCGGCGTGCCCAAGACGACCGATACACCGATCGACCGATGGGCGGGGTGCATGAAGAATCGGCGCGTGGAAAGGTCGCGGTCGCTCATAGGGCAATCCTGAAACAACTCATTCGTGACTCGAACTGTGAACGGTTCGGCTTTCAGCTATCAGCAGTCAGCTATCAGCAACGAGAAAACGGACCGGCACCGCGGCTGTTGATAGCTGAAGGCTGACTGCTGAGGGCCGGCTGCAAATTGCTCCAAGTGATTGGCTAACGACTGCACCGCCGATATTTCGTCGACACTTGATTTCGTAGCAAGCATCTAGTCAACCGCCATTATCCGCGATGGGTGATTGCGTGTCTACGATTGTCCCTGGTGAAGTCGGGGAGAAGTTGGTTTGCCGGTCGACTTGTTCGTTTGGCGAAGGGTTTGTGGGATTGGGAAGGGGGTTGGGTTGGAGGGGTTGTGTCGACGGTGTGACTCGGCGGAAAGAACGTCGGGCAAGCCCGACCGCTAAACGGACGATGCCTACTCGTCGGTTTCGCCGAATCCTTCGGCCGGTTTTTCTTCCTTCTTGGGTTTTTTCGAAGAGCGCTTGCTGGTCGGTTTTCTGCGTCGGCTCGACTTCTTCTTTTCCAAGGTGAGCGGTTCCGAGAGTTCGATGGTCAGCTTGCGGGCCCGGGCGAATCCCATCCGGCCGGCGAACATCCTTCCTCGCTTGATCGAGATCTTGTCGCCCTTCTTGGCGACCGAGTAGTCGGCGATCGCGACGTCGATGGTCGGCTCCTCGGTCAACTTGAACTCGACGGTCGCGGTGCCGGCGTTGACGGTCCACTTACCCTTGCGGTTCCCCGTCAGCCGCCCGTGGATCGTGTAGCGACCGGCCCCTTGGTCGCGTCGGTTGTTCGTGGGAGGCGCTGCGGCATCCGCGCCGCCGAACTGATCTTCGGCGTCGGCGCTGGGGGCGGCCCCTTCCGGCCATACGCCGATCATCTCTTGCTGCGACGGCGTGAAGAGGATCAGGTGGCCGACCGGCTCGGCGGCCTTGCCTCGCTTGTCGAACTCGGCCGTCAGTTTCACGAACATCCCCGGCCTGAGGAAATCGACCTTGGCCGTGCCGGTCACCTTAATGTCGGCCTGGGGCACAATTTCCACCAGCCACTGCTGATCGGTATTGGTAAGGATCTGGACCTTTCCCCGGGCAATGGCTTCGATGGTGCCGGTGGCCGCAAAGGGCTCCATCTCCGGCTTCGCATTTTGGGCATGGGCCGAAATCGTCAGACCCGACAGGACACCTACAGCAAACAGGACACGCAACCACATGGCAAAGACCTTTTTCTTTTCGTTCTCGGGTAAACGGCGATTCGTCAACCGTCCAGGATACCCGTCGGAGCCCTCGCTGAGAAGCATCCTTTTCCATCCCCCCCCACAACGGCGGACGCCCCTGGCCGACGACTGCGGATCGGCCTACAATGGACCGCATGGAGACCGACCGGCAGATCACCGTTCCCGACTTTCAGGCCTTCAAGGGCACTGGGCGGAAGATTTCCGTCCTGACGGCCTACGACTACACCATGGCCCGACTGGTCGATTCGGTCGACATCGAGGCGATCCTGGTAGGCGACAGCCTCTCGATGGTGGTTCAAGGCCACCGCGATACGCTGCCCGTGACGCTCGACCAGATGATCTATCACGGGCGGATGGTCTGCCGGGCCGTGCAACACGCGTTGGTGGTGGTCGACATGCCGTTTCTTAGTTTCCAAATCGGCGTGGACCGGGCCATCGAGAACGCCGGACGGATCCTCAAGGAGACCGGCTGCC
>SDBV01000730.1_pt1 | contig 47531 bp, 29 predicted proteins | sample 2277081 | NCBI WGS metagenome assembly SDBV01 (sample SAMN10402039, study PRJNA504765) | marine sediment metagenome | isolation source: marine sediment core GS10_PC15, 223 cmbsf | place: Arctic Ocean: Southern Knipovich Ridge | collected 2010
CGTGTCGCCCTTCGATGGTCGCCGGCCCTGCGGTCTCAAAGGCGCCGATGTCCGGCCCTGCTCCGTTGTAATCCAGGTTCACCCAGTCGCCGGACGACCAGGAAATCGACGCGTCGATCGTCATCATATGGGTGTCGATGTTCCTGGCGGTCACGCGGACAGGCGCGTTGGAGCCGATCCGGATCAGGTCGCCGTCTACCAGGTCCAGCCCGTCGCAGAAGTACTTGGCGTCGACGACGGGTACCGCGGTTCCGCTACCCGCCCCGACGGTCGTTGTCAGCGGTCCGCCGGCGTCGATGGCGGGGCTGCCGGGGTTAAGCTTAAACCCGTCCGGCCCGGCCGCGATCGTTGGATTGACCATGTCCGGATCCAGGCCGGCGATTGAGTGCACGTCGTAGGCCCCGCCGTACCAGCCGTTGACTTGGTTCACCAGCACCCACGTGCTGCCGTAACGGATGTACCTGACGCCGCTGGCCTTGTAGTAGAGGTTGTAATCGAACTCCTGGTCGGCGTAGTCCTCGGACATGCTGGACTGCATGAAAACGAAGGTGTTGTAGAACCAGGTTTGCGGCGTGCTGTCGCCGGATAGGCAGTAGAAGATATTGTTCTTGATTCGGTTGTCGTTGTTGTTGTCAGGCCCGGAGTCGCCGCCGTCCTGTTGCATGAACAGGATTCCGCTTTCTGTGGTCAGCCCGTCGATCTTGCACAGCGTATTGTTATAGACCGTCGCCCCGTTTGCGCTCGCCACGAGCACAATGTACCGCTCGCCGTTGCTAAAGACGTTCCGTCGGACGATGGCGCCGCGGCAGTTGTCTCCGCTTTGCGACTCCCTGTTTCCCCAGCGAATCTTCAGCTCGCCCAGGCGAGACCCGTTGTTGTAGGCGAAGTTTCCGTCGATCACCAGGTTCGAGACGCCCCCTGGGTCCATAAGGACCGTTGAGCCGGCGCCCCACATCGTGTTGTTCCTGATTATCACGCTGTCCATGTTGTCGTGGAACAGGGGGATGTCGTTGGGGAAGTTGTATATCGTGCAGTTCTCGATCAGGTGGTGATGGTAGCGCGTCGAGACGTTGCACTTGACGGCCAGCTCGGCGTTTAGCATCGTGCAGTTGCGGATGATGATGTAATTCCCGAACGCCTTGAAGCAGTTATTCGAGCCCGAGGCGTCCACGATAAGCCCGTCGAATATCAGGTACTGCTTCCCGGAGAAGTAGAACCCATTCCCGGTGGTGGTGATGTTCACGACATCGTTTTGGTAGTTGCGGATGGTGATCCAATTGCCCGGCGTCCCGCTGACGTTGACGGTGAACTGGGAGCTGGTGTACGTCCCGGCATGCAGATTCAGCGTATCGCCGGGCGTCAGCTGATTCAGCGAGTATTGCAGTGTCAACCACGGCTGTCCGAGCGTCCCGAGGTTGCTGTCGTTCCCTCCGACGGGGTTGACGTGATACTCCACCGCGCCGGCAGGACCGGCCGCGATCAAGATCGAGATTAGAAAAGCCAATATGACTGTCACAAGATGTAGCGGTGCAATTCGTTGAATTCCGGGCTGCATGGGGTCTACGCCTCCTAAACTGTTCCTGCGGTGTTTCTGCGATCCGCGTTCGGTTCCTCAAGTGTTTATTGGGTATCCATTATACACGCTCGGGGCGTTTTGGCGAAGCGCCATTACCGCAGCGCCGGTGACCACGACGGCGACGGATACAGTGTCTATGCAGCCGTCGGCATGATCCCCGAGCCGGCGACATTGTCTCTGTGCGCCGCGGGTCTAACTTTGCTGCTGAAGCGCACGCGCCCCGGCGTAGCTTATCGCAGCCGCTGTACGCATCACCCCGAAAGATAATTCTGTAATTACTTGCTATTGTTCCCGGGGCCGTTACAATAAAGATGACCTGTCTGGTGTTGTTACAAGATAGGGCACTCCTCAGGCGCGGGTAAGGGCGGCTCCGCCCGAAACCGACCCGTGCCGGGCCGCACGGCCGAGTACCCACCCCAATGGAACCGTTGTGAACCTACGAACCTGGGGAGGTGCAAGATGAATAGATTCATCGCACGCCGACCGAAGCAGAACGCGTACCTTAGAACTTCCAGAACTCGTGGTATGCTAGTTGGCGCCCGGCCGCTTTTCGAGCAGCTTGAGCCGAGGGTCCTGCTGGATGCGGACACGGCGTTCGGTCCACAGCACGACATCTCGCTTTCACCTGCAAACCCCACCTGTGTTCTAGCGCGGGATCTGGACGGGGACGGGGACGCCGACATTCTGTCGGCTTCAGCGGACGACGGTAAGATCGCCTGGTACGAGAACCTCGGCGGCGGGATCTTCTCTGCTCAGAAGGTCATCTCCACGGCGGCGAGGTGGGCCCGCTCGGTCTACGCGAAGGACCTCGACGGGGATGGGGACCCCGACGTCCTGTCGGCTTCATCATACGGGGACGGCAAGATCGCCTGGTACGAGAACCTCGGCGGCGGGATCTTCTCTGCTCAGAAGGTTATCTCCACGGCGGCGGATGGGGCCTGGTCGGTCTACGCCCAGGATCTGGACGGGGATGGGGACGCCGACGTCCTGTCGGCTTCAGCGGAGGACGACAAGATCGCCTGGTACGAGAACCTCGGCGGCGGGATCTTCTCGGTTCAGAAGGTTATCTCCACGGCGGCGGATGGGGCCCGCTCGGTCTACGCGGCGGACCTGGACGGGGATGGGGATGTCGACGTGTTGTCGGCTTCAACTTCGGACGACAAGATCGCCTGGTACGAGAACCTCGGCGGCGGGATCTTCTCTGCTCAGAAGGTCATCTCCACGGCGGCGGATGGGGCCTCGTCGGCTTATGCGGAAGATCTGGACGGGGATGGGGATGCCGACGTCCTGTCGGCTTCAATCTCAGACGACAAGATCGCCTGGTACGAGAACCTCGGCGGCGGGATCTTCTCGGTTCAGAAGGTCATCTCGACGGCGGCGGATTACGCCCGCTTGGTCTACGCGCGGGACCTGGACGGGGATGGGGATGTCGACGTCCTGTCGGCTTCAGACACCAAGACCGCCTGGTACGAGAACCTCGGCGGCGGGATCTTCTCGGTGCAGAAGGTCATCTCCACGGCGGCGGATGGAGCCCGCTCGGTCTACGCGGAGGACCTGGACGGGGATGGGGATGTCGACGTCCTGTCGGCTTCAGAGTTCGACGACAAGATCGTCTGGTACGAGAACCTCCCAGCGCCGGGCGACACGAATAATGATGGAAAAGTCGATTGCGTCGATCTGAAGGCGCTGTCAGCCAACTGGTCGAGCATTCCCCCTAATGTGGGCGTGCCGAAGTACTGGGCCGACGGGGACTTTAACCATGATCTGGTTGTTGATATCGTGGATCTGACGGCGCTGGCCGCAAACTGGAGCTTCGTCGGGTCGGTTGGCACGGCCCACGAGCTCGCCAAGACCGCCGAGACCGCCACGATCACAACCGACGCGGCGCAGAGCAGCAGTGTGGATACGGACATGCGGGAGCCGGCAACGCCACTTGCCGACACGGAATCTGTTGACAGTCCCGCGGCGGCCGAACCGTCCGCCGGCCAAAGTGGACCATCTTACGCCGCATGGGTCGCACACCAGCGGCGACGCAGCACGCCGAAGGGCACTTCGATGGGAACCCGCCCCCTGACAAGCCGCACCAATAACGCCTGGTGGCTGAACTGGGACGCTTACCAGTTGGACCTTCTGTCCATCACGCCATAGGCCGCACCGTTACGGGGGGTGTCCCCTAAGACCCAGGACCTAGGATCTAGGACCTATTCTGCGCGCGCACGGCTGCACGGGGGGTGCGGTGATGCGCGAAAAAATGCAGATTCTCTTTTCCCGGCACGGCCGGACTTTACGAACACCGCCGGGCGAAAAAGACCGTCCCTGCGCGCGCATACGCTCGCGCTGCCGGTAAGTATGGAGGCGCATCTTTTGCGCCGCCGACGTTGTTTGACAACCGAATAGCGATCGATGTCTGCGCCCGCGGATTCCAGTTGCTAGGCGGGAAACTTTTCGGCAGGGGCGCGCGCAAAAGTGTAAGTGTTTGCGCCACCAGGAGCTACGGTTTTAGAGACCTGCTACAAACCGTCAGAAACTGCGACAATCCGTCAGAACCTGCGACAGCCTGCGACTATATGGCGAGAATCTGCGACTACTGGCGAGAACCTGCGACTTTCGGCGGGCCGCGAGTTTCTTAGCGAAAATGGCGAAGAATGGCGAAAGAGGCGGAAGAATCACGACTTGCGAATAACCACGGCGGTCAGGTCGTCGGCCTGGGGTTGGCCCTGTGTGAAGTCGAGCACGGCGTCGCGGAGCGAGTCGGTGATCCGGGCGGCCGGCAGGTCGCGGTCGCGGCGGAGCAGTTGGATTATCCTGTCGATACCGAACTGCTCGTCGTCGGCGTTGATGGCCTCGAAGATGCCGTCGGTGATGATGACGGCAAGGTCGCCGCTTTTCATCGGCACGGTTTCCAGTTGGGAGTAGTCCACCTGGGCCATGACGCCCAGCGGCAGCGAGGTGGCGGGGGCCTGGCGGAACGCATCGCAGTTGCGATCGTAGAACAGGATGGGCCCGTGACCGGCCGAGGCGTAACTCAGCGACGCGGCGGCTGGATCGAGCACGCCGAGAAAACACGTGACGAATCGCCCCTCGGTCAGATCGCCGGTAAGCAGATCGTTGGCGCTGCCCAGCACGGTGGATGCATCTGCCCCGCCCAAACCGATCGCCCGCAACATCGCGCGCGTCTCGGCGATAACCAGCGCCGCGCCGATCCCGTGTCCGGTCGCGTCGGCGATCATCATCATCCATCGCCCGCCGGGCAATTGCATGAAGTCGTACGTGTCGCCGCCGGTTTCGTCGGCGGGCCGGCAGAACCCGGCGACGTCGAACCCGCTTATCTGCGGGTTGCTCTGGGGAAGCAGGCCTCGCTGGATGTCCTGGGCGATCTTCATCGCCCGCTCCATTTCCTGCTTTATCAGATAGTGGTCTATGAGCGTCGCCCGCTGAATGGCCACGCCGGCCTGTGCCGCGAGCGTCTCCGCCAGCGTCACGTCATAGTCGTCGAACCCGCCGCGGCGTTTGTTGATTACCTGCAGCACGCCGACGAGGCCGCCCTCGTAGTCCTTCAGCGGGACCGACAGGATGTTACGTGTCTTGAACCCGGTTCGGCGGTCGACGTCGGGGTTCCAGCGCTCGTCGGCGTAGACGTCCGGGACGATGATCGTCGAGCCGCTCCTTACGGTTGCACCGGCGATGCCCTTATCGGCAGGGACGCGAATCTCATCGACGCCGGCGGCGACGCGCGTCAAGAGCTCGTTGCTGCTGGTGTCGTAGAGGAATAGCGACGCCCGCTCGGCCGCCAGCAATTCCATGCCGCGTTCGATGATCAGTGCAAGCAAGCTGTCGATGTCGGTCGTGGCGACCAGCGATCGGCTAATCTGCAACACCTTTTGCAGGCCCGCCAACTGTCTGTCTTGGTTCTCGTCGCTCATGTTGCCCCCGCCGGGGATGTCGCCGGGCGAACCGGGAAGCTCGTTCCGCCGGCGGGGAATACTATTACGCGCTGGCGCCCCGGCCCAAGAATCTCTCTGGCGGCCTGTATGGCATCTTCGGGGGAGCCGAAGAAATCCAGGCCCGGAAACTTCGCTCCCGAGCTGTGCAGGGGGGGGCAGACGAAGAAAACGGGATTGCGGTGTATCGTCTGCAGCGCCAGCCGCACGAAAAAGACCGCGTCCGACGCCAGGGAAGGCACCAACCGCGTCAGCAGCGACGTCAGCGCCTCTGGACCGATCGCCCTGACAATCCGCCGCATCAGCGTGCCACTTAGAGGTAAGGGTGGCGCTTTCATCCCGGAGGCCCCGCCGGCGCAGCGTGACAGGCAGATTATCGCCCCTCCGGGGCGAACCGCCGAGGATGTGTTGGGTATGCACTTGAATGACTGCCACAGATCGAAATCCAACGGGTGGGCGTTGGTGATCAGCACGTCGGCGGGCGGACCGGTTACCACTCCGCAGGCGACGGAGCACTGTTTGGCCAGCATGCGTTGTGTCGGTATCATCTGCCCTGTGGCGATAAAGGCCGGGCGGTCCTGCTCGTCCAGCAGGTACTGGACCGCGAAGCTACCCTCGCCGTTTTCGTCCACCAGCTTACCGCCCATGTCAATCGCCGCCCGCATCGGGTTTAGATCGGCCGTCGTGCCCACCAGTTGGGCGCGGCCCCGAGCGATTCCAAGTCGATGCAGCCCGCGTATGGTCTCCAGTGCCGCACACCCGGGCAGGAACATTTTGTATCCCCCGCCGAAGCCCGCCTGCAGGTGCGGAGCGACTGCGGAAATGACAATCCGCAGGTCCGCAGAGGCCAGCCCGCGGTCGACCCGGACGTCAACATTACCGGCCCTACCCAAAAGAACGTACTTGGTCGGATCGTGCCACGGATTGGACCGCCAGCGCATACCCGCGCCGGCCAGCGCCAGCTTGTTGAACGCCTGGGCCGGTGTCATTCGGGGATGCATCCCGGTGGCGAAGATTATCTGCAGTTGCTCCGGGCCGATGTGAGCATGGCGAATCTCTCGCATTACGATCTCGAGGATCTGGGCGAGGGGACTGTGGCGGGTCACGTCCTCGACGACCAGGACGATCTGCCCGTGACGGGCGTTGTGCAGCAGATCTCCCAGCGGCGGGCCAGACCCCGGTTGGTTCAGCGCCAGCGCCAACCGCTGCGGCCAGTCGGCGGGCGCCTCCCGCAGGTCCGGTGCGGCGATCTGCTGGACTTCCCATTCGCTGGGCAGGGCGATGGTCAGTTCATCCGTGCCCCATGGGACGGAGATGTCCGGCATCTACGTGTTTCCTTTCGCCGGGTCCGTTGTCGGCTCGGCGGCCTTTCGGCCCACAATCACGTGGTATACGCCCAGCGGTTCGGGATGTGCGTCGAAACTGTCGAACCCGGCCTGTTGCATCAGTTGCTGCAGTTGCGCGGGCGTGCGGTGATTCATGTGCAGACCGAAAACACGCCTGAAGAATCGATCCGTGCCGTGTGCGTTGGAGAGGCTGTTGAATACGATGGGCGCTGTGGCGGGCATGACGGCGGCGACCGCTCGGGCGATCTGGATGATCTCGGTATCGAGCAGGTACTCGCATATCCCTATCATCTTGACGATGTCCGGTTGGTGGTCAAGTATCGCCCCCACCCCGTCCCGCACGTCGCACTGAATGAAGCGTACCTTCCCGTCCAGCCCTTCTTGGCGTGCCTGGAGACGGCCGTGCTCGAACGGGTCGGTGTTCATGTCGACCAAGGTGGCATATGCTTCGCGATTCGCCTGAAGCATTGCGTCCATGATGATTCGCCCGGGACCGGCGCCTACGCACAGCGCGTGGACCGGGTCGGAAGGGGACTCGTCGATAAGTATGGCCAGGATCTTGGCGGCCAGTTTCCTGCGGTTGCGAAGGGCCATCGGAATCGTCCCGGCGCCGACGAGAATCTTATCGGCGATCTGTCTGGGCTTCCCGTCGTAGCTGATGACCATCGACCGCCACCCGCCCGGGTCCGCCCAGTTCGAAGCCGCCAGCTCGCTCTTGCCGAACCGCAGCGCGGCCCTGAAGAGGGCGGCTGGGAGATAATTGGCCAGAGGGTTGACCACCGACGCCTTCAGCAGGCGCTGCACCACCCCTTGCCGCTCGAAAGCTATTTCGTTCATCTCTGTCGCTAAACAATGCATGTGCCGGCCCATAGTGCGTAATGGCGTGGTAGTATACGGTCTTGCCAGATCAATTTCCATCGAACGTTCAACCGAAGCTGTCGCCTAAAGTTTTCCTTCAGTACCGGCCGATAAACCCATTTGGGACGCAGTAAAGCCTTTTGTGGTTTTGGGTGCTGGGAGGTCTTGTGGACATGACGAAGCGTCAGTTGATCGATGAGATTGTTTGTATTAACCACACAGCCCGGCCGGTATTCCTGGCACAATTCGATGACGGCGATCTGAACGCATATCTGCAACATCTGCGCGTGATACAGGTCCCGCGAATCCAAAGAGCTCCGTCCAGATACGAGAAGTACTTCGTCTCCGCCTCCAGGGGTGTCTCTGTCCCGGCCGCTGTGCCTTCGTATTCCGCGGACGCCGATGATGGTGAGGATCTCGACACAGGCGGCGATGTCCAGTTGGCCTGCGACAGTGACTTGCCCGGCGGCGCCGACCACGTCGATGCTGATGCTGACGAATCTCAGCCCGCCGTGGTCAAGACCGCCACGCAGGACGCGGAGCTTTGGTTGTACTAGCACGCCGCCGCGTGGTGATTTGATCCTGTCCTTACCGCGGGCGCTGGTGCATCCGATGTGATTTGCATCTGGAGGGCGCCATCGCGGGGTTCCCAAAGCGCGTTGACAAATGGATGTTTTCGCCTGTATAGTCATTGGCGTCGCCCGCCGCGGTTTCCCCGGTTCGCAGTGGGCAATTGAGGGGCCGTAGCTCAACTGGTTAGAGTACCGGACTGTCGATCCGGTGGTTGCGGGTTCGAATCCCGTCGGCCTCGTATGCACGAAGGCTGGCCTTTTGGCCAGCCTTCGTGCATTTAGGGATCGCCAAGGTGCCAAGACGCGGCGGCTGCCGTAGGTAGACGCATTGCGGGGCTCGACGCCGAAGGCCCGAGCTTGTCGAGGGGCGAAGGCGCCCTGAAAGGAATCCCGCTTGCCCGGCGTAACCCGTAGGGTGAAGCCGGGTCGGCCTCGTTTAGAATAGGGCTTGCCAGATGTTGGTAAGCCTTGTCCTTATCCGCCAACGATAATACGTCTGCTCGCTGATACCCAACTGCTTGCTGATCTGCGGAACCTCCAGGGCCTTGACTAGTTCACGGGGAGGGGGTCAACAGGGGGTGTTGCTTTATGAAAAACTGCCCGACAGGACCCCAGCAAGAAAACATACAAGTTTAAGCAGATAATGCTGTTGAGATTGATGTGCTTGGTGTATTATAATACTCTTGAACGAAGAGGACTTTGCTATTGAGAGTATACTAGACGGTCCCTGATTAAGGAGATAGAACGAATGAAGACAGATGAGATATCTCGCGTCAAAGATGACTTGGAGGCAATGCGTGAAGCCGTTGGTTTGCGACTGCCGTTCGGCCGGGAGGACATTGTGGTGAGCCTGCTGACAGCCGCTGCTGCGGTATTCCTTTTGGTCTGGTCCCTCTTCTTCAAGAGGGGCTATTGGGTAATCCCGGGAGCCATTCCTGTTCTCGCAATCAGCGTGATAGGTCTGATCTGGCTGTCAGTGAAGCGCCGCCGTTCTGGGCAACCTTCGGCAGAAAGAAGCGTTCACACGCTCGGCACCACAGGCGGACTAGTAATGTCGGCAGCATTCATAGCGTTCATCGTTGTCTCTGGAAAGTTCAACATACCGAGGCCGACCGCGTATGCCATAGGCTGTTTCTTCGTCGGGGTTATGTTTCTGTCATTCGGGATACTCCATGCCCCTCGGCGTCGCTACTTGGCCCTTGCTGTGGCCTTTTTTGTGATGGCCGTGGGTATTCCCTGGTCGTACGAAGGGAATCCCGTAGCCGTCGTGGGCGCTTCAGTTGCTGTCTGGGGATTGGCTGATGCGGGCATCATGGCACTTCAATTGAGGAAGATCCGTGCTGGCCTTTGATCCCTCCCTGCTGGATACGACCATCCACGGACCGGTCCGGCTCGGCGTGTTGGCGGCGCTGCAGGTTGACGGTGCGCTGGATTTCACAACCTTGAAAAAGCGGTTGCGGGTGTCGGACGGTGCCTTGGGGCTTCACCTCAAGAAGCTTGAAACTGCGGGGTACATCAACAGCAGCAAGGCGTTTGTTGGGCGACGCCCTCGAACGACGTACAAGCTGGTTTCCAAGGGGCGGAGGGCTCTGGCCGCATATCTCGATCAGATGCAGGAACTGCTTGACGCTATTCAGGACGCAGGGACCGCAACAGCTTGATTCTGCCATTCTCGCCGGTGCGCGTCAACTCAGCAAGACTGACATAAGAAAGCTCGCTGATCGGTTCCGTGTCGATACCAGCTTGTTCTTAGACTGATTTGTGGCGCGCCGTGATGTAGGATTACCTACCTCTTCCGCCTCAGCATCGCCAGCCCGCCCAGCGCCAGCAGCGACAGCGTGGCGGGTTCGGGGACAGGAGTCAGCGTCAACACGTATTCGAACGTCGCAGTGGAATCGATCGACAGGTCGGGCAGCGCCACAGTATCCAGGATCTTGACCTGAGATGTCAGCCGGTACTCAGCAGGAGTCAGCGTCCCGGTCTGCGAGATCGTTTGGTTATTCGTGGCCGAGGTGGCAAACCCGGATGCCCCCGGGCCCCAGTCATACGCGACCACATGCGTCACGAGCGTACTGGGAGGCCCGCTGAGCGCCTGAGATACCGTGGCATCGAGTTGGTATAGCGTCAGCACCGGGACGCTGAACAGGATGTCCAGGAAGGACTCCGTGTAGGTGGCCGCGCCGTCGATGCTTCCCAGCCAAGCCCCATTGATCACCGAGCCGCTGGCCGTAATCGTCGTGCTCGTGGTCGAGTAGGACAAGTTTGACTCCGCCGTGGACCACCCATCGAGGAGGAACGAATCGGCAAATCGCGTCTCGTTCAGAGACACAGGATCCGTCCAGTCTTGCGTGTGGTTCTCGGTATCATCAGATGGGTAGAAGGTGTCGGTGATGGCGAACACTCCGCCGTAAACCGACTCGAGACTGTAACTGGTCGCATGTGCAGCGACCGTGCCGACCAACACCACGACCGGCAGTGCAAGACTGATGAGAACTCTGCGCATGGCGCACCTCTTTTCTTTGCAAGAATAAGCGCCGCTTAAGACCGGGCGCCCGCATGGACCCTCGGCAGCAAACAGCAGTGCCGTTTGTTTCGGATACCTTTTCTTCCACTGCGGTGCGTCTGGAATCAGGCGCCCCGCCTTAACCGAGGCTACGACGAGTCTTCGACCTGAGGCAGGTGCGAGTCGTCGTCTACTTCCGCTTGCAACGGATCATCGCCAGTCCGCCCAGCGCCAGCAGCGACAGCGTGGCCGGTTCGGGGATCAAGTCAAGGCGTATCGGCCCTGACGCAGGTGTCCACGGCCCGTTGTCGACGCGTAGCTCCGTAAAGACATCGAAGAAGCTGTCGATCTCGTATTGGCCGGAGCCAATGTCGGTAATCGTGTGCCCGCCTGTCGACGGGAGGATCGGCCGTATTTCCAAGGTATTTGATGTACCCGGTATGGACATGAACATGGGGTCGGAAACCAAGTCCATCGAGAGGATTTCGATTGTGAACTGGGGCGACGAACCGCCTGGGGGGTTGTCGATGCTCAGCCCCGTGGGGATATCGAAGAACGAGTCCACCGCGTAATCGCTGGCGCCGTCTACATTGAATCTAACGGTTATGTCAAAGAATGAATCGACCGCATACGTGTCGCCATCCGGCGGCGGGTTCACCGGGGGTTTCGCGGAATCGGGCTTTTGAACGAGTGACATACTTACCAACTCGATGTCGATAATCGAGCCCGGAATGCTCGCACCCGGATATGTGACTGGGCCCTGCAACTCATATGTGCCGCCCTGGAGCGGGAAGAGATCGCTACTGGTCGTAACGGCCTGTGTTTCGAGGCCTCCTGACAGAATACACAGAACTGCAACTAGTGCGAATGGCGTGATTCTCTTGTGTTCCAGCATCTTGTACTCTCCTTCTTCTTGATTTGTCGTGAGTTGACTCGCTTGTCCCGTGGTTCGATTGGTGGGTTTCTTGCAGCGAACCAACCGCCCATACGTTTATACCGCCGTCCACCGCCACAAAGTCATTGATGCCATCCCGGGAAAGACCAAGCTCACCGTCAGCGCAACAAGGAGGCTTTTCGTCATTCTCAGACTCCTTATAGTCTTGGCCTTGCTTGGCCTTGCCTCTTAAACTTGGCCGGACGCAGATCGCTACGGCGAGTCTTTGACCTGGGGGAAGAAGATTGAGCGGATCGCTCTTGCCCTCTCGACATTGAATCCGGCAAGCTCATGCCGGTCACAACTGCGCCGCTCCTCGAATTGCGCAACTACGGCGCCAAGCATCTCATATCAGCATATCTACTATTTGTCAAGCGCTAAACTATGGAAGTGTAAAGGAGGGGTGAGCCGCGACTTGCGGGTTATGTGACCCCTCCCTGCTTTTCATACCAAGTTATGTGAGAGAATCGGTTGATGGTTTGCAGGCTGGGCCGCAGGGAGGGGCGAAGCCCAGGCAGAACACACTGCTTCCCGCCATCGCCGGGCGGACACGCACCCCAAATAGGTAGTAGCAGACAACTACCGGGACGCCCATGGCGAGGATATCGGTCCCCAGAGATATCAGCCCACCGAAGCCGCAGCCGGCCAGGGCGGAACAGAAAATGCTAAACTGCTCTAAGCTACCGTTCCGTTCCGGCGAACCCGAGGTACTCATCCAACCAGTAATCCGTCCGCAGGACGCCCTTGCGCTGGGCAAGTGCAAGGCGCTGGGCGCGGTGCTGGGCGACGGCGAATAGTGCGTGGCCCAGGCGGGTGAAGATCCCGTTATTGTCCTGTCCGGTACGGCGGTGAAGTGCCTTGCAGTACACCGGCGCATAGCGTCGGGGTAGTTCATCTTCAAGCGAGACGATGGCCTGTGCGCTTCCCGGGTCGCCCTGTCGGGCGGCGCGGCCGTAGAGCTGGCGGTCTATGCGCCCGGCCTCGTGTCGCTCGGTGGCGATAACGTGCAGCCCGCCAAGGTCGGCGACGCCCCGCCCCAGCTTGATGTCCGTCCCGCGACCGGCCATGTTCGTGGCGACGGTGATATGTCCCTCCTGCCCTGCTGCCGCAGTGATCTGGGCCTCTTTGGAAAGGTAAACGGCATTGAGCACGTCATGGTCGAGTTGCTCGGCGCTGAGCAGCGCGCTTACATGCTCGCTTGCGCCGACGCTGCGCGTTCCGATAAGCAGCGGGCGGCCGGTCTCGTGGATGCGGCGGATCTGCTCGACGATCGTGCGCCACTTCTCTTGTTCGCTGGGAAGGACGCGGTCCGGGAGGTGCTGTCTTACACAAGGGCGGTTGGTTGGGACAACCACCACCGGTAAGTGATAGATCTGCCAAAACTCGCGCCACGCCTCGGAGGCCGTGCCCGTCATTCCCGCCAACTTGCGGTACATGCGGAAGAATCGCTGAAAGCTGATGCGGGCGTACGTGTCCTTGGGCGGGTTGACCGTGATCCCTTCTTTGGCCTCGACGGCCTGGTGGAGCCCGTCGCGCCACTCGCGGTCGGGCATGGGTCGGCCGGTGAATTCATCGACGATGACGACCTTCCCGTCGTCGACGAGATATTGCTTCCCCTGACGGTAGAACTGTCTAGCCGTCAACGCCTGTGTGACACGTTCCTCGCGCCACCGTGCGCTGCCCCATCGGCCGCCCAGCGACTCGGTCAATTCTCCCAGCAGTTGCTTCCCGGAGGCGGTCAGGTCCACTTCCCGGTATTTTTCGTTGACGCGATAGTGCTGGGGGGTTTGCAGCTTTGCGGCCAGTTCAGTTCCCTGCTGGAACGCTTCGACCTGCTCGGGGTTTGGCGCATCGCCGGAGATGATCAGCGGCGTGACGGCTTCGTCGATCAGGATCGAGTCCGCTTCATCCACGATGGCGTAGTTGAGCCCTCGCATCACGACCCTAGCGGTCCCGCGGCCGTCGACGATCTTGGCCAGCAGCGCCGCGGATAGGTCCTTGATCCGCCCCAGCGCCAGGCGGTCTCTCAGGAAGTCGGCCGCCACCTCCTTGTTCGTGCAATAGGTAATGTCGGCTTGATAGGCTTGGCGGCGACCGTCCGGGTCCATGCCCTGCTCGATGTGCGCCACGCGCAGCCCGCAGAACTTGTAGATCGGGCCCATCCATTCGGCGTCTCGCTTGGCGAGGAAGTCGTTGAACGTCACGATGTGGACACCGCGGCCTGCCCACCCGGCGACCGTTGCGGGTATGGTGGCCGCCAGCGTCTTGCCCTCGCCTGTGGCCATCTCGATCACGCACCCGTCGTGGATCGCCAATCCCCCCGCGACCTGAACGGCGAAGTGTTTTTGGCCCAATTGGCGATGGGAAACCTCGCGGACCAGCGCAAAGGCGCTGATTACATCCTCGCCCGTGTTGCGACCACGGCGGAAGGTCTCACCGAACGTTTGGGCTTGTTCGCGAAGCGTGGCGTCGGTCATCTCGGCGAAGTGCTTCTCGAGGGCGACGACGCGCCGGGCCCGTTTGAGGAAGATTCGTCTGCGCGGTACGAGCCGCCCGGCGCATCCGACCGCGGTGTCCCATGCGGCGTCGAGGCCACGGGGGATCTGCTTGCCCGCAGTGCGATAGGACAACATGCGCCAGGTTGTGCTTGGGATAGAGGACATCTCAGATGTGGAACCTGCGCTGGACGAGCTGAAGGATCGATCGGGACCACTGCGCCAGCAGCGGCTTGTCGGAGCACTGGAGGCGGATAATGACGCGCTGTCCGGGCAGGAGGCGATGGCTGCTGATGGCCGGTGTGATGCGAAGCTCGAAGAATCTCTCGGCCGCCTTGGTTCCTCGCTGATCGTCGGGAGCAGTGCGGACCGTTCCGCCTGCGGCGTAACCCAGCGCCGCCGATGGTAGTTGGTCCTGACCGACGGGCAGGATCATGACGTCCGTCCCGGTCAGTTGTATGTCGGGTCGTCCCTTCACGCGAATCTCGATTTTCTTGGTGCCTTCGGCGATGAGGATGGCGGCTACTTCCTGTGGGGCGACGGCACGGATGAGGACATCGTCGAGGGAGGCGACCAGACCGACTCGATCGCCTCGCCGCAGGTATGCTCCGGGCGTCTGTTCGATATTGGGGCTGACCCACGTACCCGCCAGCGGCGCCCGAAGCGTAAGTGCCTCGATCCGCTCCTCGGTCTGGGCGATCTGCTGCTGGAGGGCATCGAGCTGCTCGGATATCGCCTGGGCGGCCGCAACGTCCAGGGTCTGTGCCAACCGCCAGCGTGCCTGCAGGTGGTTCCGCTGAGCCAGCAGTTCATCCAACCGGGCCGAAAGCCATGGGTTCTCGCCCGTCAGTAGGGCATCGCCGGCGGCCACTTTCGTACCGGAGGGCTTTAAGGAATCAAGGACGAACTCATCGGTCTGGGCGTGCACGAAGGCGAATCGGACCGGCTCGACGACGCCTTCGACGCGATGGCGGTCCGGGCGCGGAACCAGCCCGGTGGCCACGAAGACGGTTACCAGGATTGCGAGCATCGATCCGACCGCACGTTTGCGGACGCGCGCCAGTTCGCCGCTTGTCGCCAGGTAATGCGCGAACTTGCCCAGCGGCACTACCACCCACGTCACGCCCGCTGTGATCGCCATGATCGCCCCGACCATGAAAAGTTTATCCGCAACGAAAAGCAGGATTCGTATGCATATGAAGACGCGATAGACTGTCGAGGCGATACCGTAAAAAACGAACCACGCCTTCTCGCCGGTGGTGTGGGCCGGGTTGAGCGGATTGCGGACGGCCCAGGCGTAACGACGCACGAGGTAGTATATGAACTGCCTGGACCTATGCGCAAGGTTCGGTATCTCCAGCAGGTCGGACATTATGTAGTACCCGTCGAATCGCAGCAGGGGGTTCCCGTTAAACAGCAGCGTCGAGACGCTGGCGATGAACATGACGTTGTAGGCGATGGCGTGGGTGACCGTGCCTTGGGAGGTGTTGGCCCAAACCACAGCTGCTATTCCCGCGATCGCCAGTTCCACTAATATCCCCGCCGCACCGACGATCACGCGGTGCCATTTGCGGCGAAATGCCCATGCGCTGGAAGCGTCGACGTAGGGTAATGGGATCAGCACCAAGAACATGATTCCCATTACGTGGATCTCGCCGCCGGATCCGTCTTGACGCCCGAATTTCTTGCATGAAAAGGCGTGGGCGAATTCGTGGAAGATCTTCACGACCCAGAAACTCAGATAAAGCAGCGGGAGGTTGTCGGGGCTCAGAACGCCCGATGCGCGATTGACAAGGTCGCCCCCCCGGCCGATGAGGAAGTACACCCCCGTCCCAACCAGGATCGCCCACACTACAAACCCGTACCACGTGAAGATTTTCCCAAAAACGCTCACCCAGCGATTCAGGAAGTGGTCCGGGTCGAGCAGTGGAATGCGGATGAACAGCAGGTTCATCAGGAACCCCTGAACCTCGCGCGCCTTTCGCTTGCGGAAGCGTTCGAAGAGGCCCTGGGCGTCGGGGGGCAGCTCGGCTTGCAGGAGGTTGGACGTATAGAGTTGCCCGAGCAGTTGAATCGCCTCGCCTTGGGTTGGGGCGTTGTCGCCCAGTTGCTCATTGCATATTTGCCAGACTTGCGCGATGGTTCTTTGCCCGTCAAGCAGGGCGATGAAATAGTACGCCGAATCCGACAGGCGGGAGAATTGATTGCTGGCGGGATCCTGCACGACGTGCCAGCTCTGCCCGCGGAAATGCTGGCGGTACATCTGGACCGTCGATCGCAGCCGCGGACGTAGTTGTGCTACGCGATACCAGGATTCGCTAAATGTGGGACGATCGATAGGCACGTTGGGCGCCTCTTACCTACCACCAGAGTTTCATCCTCAACCAGTTACGCAGCCTCCGCGTCCACAGCCACCCGTAAGTCCTACGATCGATGCGTATCTTGGCGGTTCCCTCCATGCCCGGCCGCATCCATTCGTGGCGGTCGTGCAGGCGGACGCGGACCTTAAAGACATTCCGTTGAGCGACGACTTCGGCGACCGGGTTGATCCGCTCGACCACGAAACCGATTCGCTCGTTTGGATAGGCAGCTGTGGCCAGTTCGCCTCGTTGACCTTCGCGAACGTCTGCGATTTGATCTTCGGGGACGGAAAGTTCGGCCCGCAGCGACTTCAAGGGCGCCACTTCGAACAGGACATTGCCGACCTTGACGGGAGCCCCGATCTGGCGTTTCAGGTCGCCTGTGACGAGGATTCCACTGATGGGCGGGACGATTCGGGCCTTTTCGATCTGATGGGTAAGCAGGGCGATTTGTGCGTTGGCCTCGTCGGCTTGGGCGTTGGCTATTTGCGATTCGGCCCGTTTGCCATCGTGCCGCGCCCTGGCTGCTTCCTTCAGATAGCTGATCTTCTTTGCCTTAGCGGCCGCAAGTTGCGATCGCAGGTCGGCCGTGTCTAGCGTCGCCAGTAGTGTCTTGCCGCCCGTAACAGTGTCACCGGGTTCGACGTGGACGGTCTTGAGGAATCCGTCATAGGGGGCGGTGATGACCTGGCGCTGCACTGCTTGGAGGACAAACGGCGCGTCGGCCCTGTAGGGTCCCTTGACGAACGTCAGAAAGACGAGGCCGGCGAAGATGGCGATCGCGGCGACCTTGATCCAGGTATGCTTGGGGCCCAGCAGCGCCCCGAGGCCCTTGCGCATCTCAGCGGCGGCCCTTGCGCCGATCCACCGGTCCTGGTGATACAGATTCACCAGCCTGGGCGTGCACAGCTCGCCCATCAGGCGCAACCCTTCGATCTGGTCCAGCGAAAAAGGCCTGTCGATGGGGCGTTCCAGCGTGATGACCCCGGTCGGCTGGGCGTCTCGCCGCAACGGGAGGCTCAAGATGGTCGCCGGACCGTGGTGTGCGGATAGCTGGGCGGCAGAGCGACTGACGTAGGTCGCATCGGCGTGGGCGGGGTGTATAATCTCGGCGTCTTGGTCGAGACATTCTTCCATCGCCGCCTCGATGTCCTGGATCATCTTCATCTTGCGGCTGAACTTCTCTGTGTAGCTGGTCGCCTTGACGTGAACGTACCTGTCCTTGAGGAAACCGACACTGACGCGATCGCATTCCCAATGCGCCGCGGTCTCGTTGCAAAGCGCCATACCCGCGGCGGCGAATCGATCGTGCTCGTTGACGGCGGAGAGGATATCCATCGCGGATTTGATTCTCTGCAAGTCCAACCCGCGTCTTTGCAACGTCAGGCGCATCTCATACAGGCTCAGCAGGCCGATGGTCAGCTCTAATCGTTCCCTGCAAGCGGCCAGCGCGGCCTGATCGGACGTGGCGAGGGCGAAAGAGGCTGCGCCGCGGACTTCGCCGGCGGCCTTTAGGGGCAGCAGCACTATGTGATGCTGGGCGGGCTGGCCGTACATCTCATCGGGCGTGTGCAGGGGCACGACGGCCGTCGAGGAGGCCGATAGGACCTTGGGGAAGTATTCGACCGACTGGGCCAGCCAAACGGGCGCCGTTGCATCCGGTTCAATAGGCGGGTAGACGGCGATTACCTCTGGGCTTCCGGAGGGTCCTGCCCGAAGGATCGCCCCGCCGGAGGCCGAGGTGATGTGGCACTGCACCGCCAGCAGGTTGACGAGAAATTGCTCGGGAGGTCCGTCGAACTCGCTGAGCCGATCGATCAGCTCAGCCGTCGACGGTACGTCCGGGCCGCGCTGCTGTCGCGAGATTGGCGCGCGATCGGCCGCCATTTCTAGCTATCCATCCAAAAGATCCGCACTACACGTCGTTCTTACGGCGTTTTGCCACGTCAAGCTCCAGCTCGCCGAATTGCTCTTCGTGGCGGCGGATAAGCTGGCTGAGCGTTATCGCCAGGCGCTTGGCCGAGTAGTAATTCAAGACTACTCGCTCGTTGATCTTGAAGATTATTTCAGGTTGGGTCTGCTCCTGGCCCGACGGGATCAGGATGTTGAGCCCGAAGTCCAGCATGACCTCCTCGGCCGTGCCGTTGGCCCGGAATGCGTTGGCGTAGCTGGTGCTCATGTTCCGCTCGTCGATTCGCAGGCGGACCTGCTGCTGGCCTGTTTGCTCGCGTGCCTGGGCTTCTATGGGTTTATCTTCCTGCTCGTCTGATTTCTTATTATCCGTCGCTGCCATGAATCGCTCCTTTTGGGCGTTATTGGTTCGGCTTCCTTGTGTTCTTATGGCGGAGGTCTTAACGGGGCCTGGCCGCAGCGGGCGGGAAGCTGACGAATACCTCTTCGCCGGCCGGGCGGTTCAGACCGGCCGGAAGCTCCACGTGCACTGTCAGCGTGTAGCTGGCGTAATCGGCAACGGCCCCGATGTGCGTGATCTTGCCCCGAACCACGCCTTTGGCATCTCCGACGAAGGTTACATCGGCACTTTGGCCCAGCTTCAATGGTAAGGCCTTCGGTAGGTGGACGGCGACCTCTATCCACAGCGGTTCGATTTTGACCACTCGGATCGCGTCGGTGAGGCCCTGGGCGGACTCGCCCGGTTTGATGTGGATTTCCTCCACCTTTCCGTCGATCGGGCTGATGAGGCGCATGCGGTCCAACTGTGCCTGGGCTGCACGGTACACGCGATCATCCTGAATGTGGGTGAATTCGGCCAGCTTCAGCGACAAATCCGCTATGGTTACGTCGAGTTGGGCCTTCTTGACCTCCCATTTCGAGGCCGACTTTTTCTTTCTAAGTGCCGTAACTTCTTCCAGAAAGGCTTGCTTCTGGTCCAGCTCCGCCCTTGCGGCGAGGATATGGGTCTGGTCTTGGGCTTTGGCCTTTAGTTTCTCCACCTCGAACCGCTCGGCCTCATCGTCCATTTTTGCCAGGACACGGCCCTTTTCGACCGTCTGGCCCTCTTTTACGAGCACTTCGGCGACGCGACCGTTGGTCACAAACGACAGCATCCTGTCTTCCTTGGGCTTGGTGAAGGCCTTAACGGCCTCGCAGTAGCCCGAAGAAACCCCAAAGACCATTGATACGATCATCGCCAATGTCAGATTCGCACGCGGTTTAAGGTTCATTTCACTGTCGCTCGATGAAGCTGTTTTTAGCTGTCCCAACCAGAAGTATCCCAGCACACCGCCCGCCGTGCAACCCTTTTGGCGTTTGGTTTAACACATCTGTTGAAGAATCTGTTGGCACGTGGGACTCACCGCAGCGGGATGCCCGGATCTTACCGGCGCGATTGGGTCTTGCGAGACCATAAACAAAGGGAAAATTCACGTTGACAAAAAGCCACACAAGGGTGCAGAATAGTAAGTGAAGATGTTGCATAAGTTCCCGCTAAGCATTACCTGCCTCCAGCGACATTCCAACGGACCGACCTGATTCCTGGAAGCGCAGGGTAAACCCAAAGAAGTTGAGGGAGTATCACCATGCCGTCACCCAGTGACCCGGGCACCAGGCCCGAAGCGCCCCGCTTTGAAAACCTGGAGGAAAGGCTTCTTCTGACAGCGCTTCATGAGGGTGAGTCGTTCATCTATTACAACAGCCAGGAAGTCGCTGTCCGTGTTAACCTTTACGACTCGGACCCTGAGGTGTTTGCAATAGTTGAACTGTTTGCCGAGTACGACTCCGTAATAACTAACCTACCCGGGTTCTATCTGAACACTACGTTGTTCACAGACGCACTAGGTATGGTGACCGACCGCTCAGTAGGTTGGCCGGACGGACAGGCAGTCTTTGATTTTTCCGACCCGGAGGGGGTCTCGTGGATGGATTATAGTATTGGTCCTCCCCTTGACCGAGGGGGGGAGGCGGAGATCTGGGCGATCTATGTCGCGGCATCCAGCGACTCGACCATCTTGACGATCGCCGAGATGGAGGTCACGTCGCTGTCGGACGATGATTGGTTCGATAGCATCGATCAGATCAACGAATGGGCCGGAGAGGTGCTTGTTGAAATCGACGATGCCGTCGAATACTCCACGCCGTCTGGGTCGGGTACTGTCTTGGTGGGTGGGGTTCTGACGCCTCCCCCTACCGGGGCTGATGATATCTATTATAAAGCAGCCGAGAATGATGATGAACGATGGGTCCAGTCCAGCCCGACAGGGTTCCCGCAACTGAGGTTTCAAGTGTTCCCTGATGGGTTCCTCCGGCCGGGGATCACGATATCCGGCGACGGATACAAGATAGACTCCCATGTTGGCGATTTAGGCGTGGGCACCAACGTCCAGGCGATAGCGACCGATTCGGCCTCAAGTACGTATGACGTTGATTCCAGCGCCCTTGTGCCCTGGATGGAGGGCACATACAGCGGGTATACCATGTACTCGCTTGGCGCCGGCGTTGATTCACTGGCGGCCGATTCTTCCGGTTACCTGTGGGGGGCCAACAACATCAGAAACCTCCACATGTATGCAAACGATGTTGCGCACGACGACTTCACTAAGGGGCCCGTGGGGATAATAGGCGTTCAATCCATCGCGGCCGATGGGAATGGTACCTCCTACCTGGTCGAGGAGTTTTCACATTACCTCAAGCGAGTGGATTCTTCCGGGGTGGTCTCGATCGTCGGGCAGCTTCGCGACATCATATCGCCGACGATTCTGTACGAGAATGTAACCGGGCTGGATTTCAATCCCGTCAACGGCCTGCTTTACGGCGTTGGTAACAGGGCTGGTACGCCCGTCGGCCCGTTGAGTGTGCTTGCCATCGACCCCAACAGCGGCGTCGTGTTGTCCAAGGTCCAACTTGGCGTTGACATCAGTCAAATTGACAGCATCGCCTTCGCCAACGACGGGTCTGAGACACTTTACGTAACCGGTACGACCCTTAGCCAGGGCAGCAGGCGATTGATGACAATCAACATCTACACGGGGCTGGTAACCAGCAATGTCGGGTATTCAGCGCTGAACACCCTGGTTGGGATCGACTTTGTCGGCGGAACGCTTTACGGCGTCTCAAGTGGAGTTGCTCTTACTATCGGTTCGACTCCGGCTGATCTGTACGTGATCGATCGTCTCAACGGGACGTGCACAGTTGTTGGCCCGCTGGACGGGTATAATCTGCAAGGTCTCGCCTTCGACGCCAGCATTCCCGGCGCGCTGATCACAACGGCCGGGTTTACAGAGTATCGGTATCCAGCAGTTCCTACGCTCACAGTTCCTACTACGCCCTATGATGTCGGTCGAATTCCGCTGGGCTCGACCATGGCGGTATCGGACCAGGAGGGCAACACAGCTTGGATTAGCTACCTGTACGACAGCAGCGACACGTCCATTGTCTACAGAAACGTCCAAGCGCTGGATTTTGACGGCAACGGAGTCCTGTACGGGATCGCCCAGAAGGTGGACGTCGATCCATACGACACCAGCGACCCGAACTGGTATCTGATAGCCCTTGATCCTAATACCGGGCAGGTCTTCAGTGCTGAGGGGCTGAACATTGGGGGAGTACTACTTCCCATACATCTGTCGTCGATCGCTTTCGACAGCTCTGATGATTTGTACGGAATATCGCTGGGAGGCGGCGGGCCCCTGTTTAAGATCGATCCCGCTACTGGCGAGTTGGCGCTGCAGTCCGTCCTTGGGCCGGCCCTGATGGGGATAGACTTCATTGATGACAATCTTTACGGAGTGACTATCGACGACATATACGCGATCGACCTGGGGACGGGGGCTGTTGTGGACCTGACGGGCCCGGGCGTGAATACGGGCCGGCTCGATATGAGCGCCCTGGCCGCTGATCCAAACGTTGACGGTCTGCTGTGGTCCGTGGGTCGGGCCCATGATGACGGTTATTCCCGCGTGCTGCGCCTCCCGCTGTCGTCAACACTGTATTACGTATCGTGGACCGGAAGCCCATCCAGGCGAGGGCTGGTCCTGGACGCCGACCAGGACGGGTGGGTTTACACCGACGTGCAGGGGTTGGACTTCGACAGCGCCGATACACTCTACGGCGTCGGACACATCATGGACGTCAGGCCTTTCGACGGCTCGCCGTCCCCGAGCACCAATGCGTATCTGTTCACCATTGACCCGTATACCGGTACGGCGACGCGCGTAACGGAGTTGGTGGAATACATTGCGGGATTACCAAATCCCATAGATCTGTTGTCGATCGCCTTTGACAAAGACGACAATCTTTACGGCGTCAGTGCAGCCAATGAGTTAGTTACCGTAAACATTGGTTCGGGCACCACAAGCCTCAAGGGGCCCCTTAACACCGCTGAGACTGTCGTCGGGATCGAATTTGCCGGCCCACTGGACACGCTCTACGCATTGTCGGAGGGGAATCTTAACTTCGCCGAACTATATACGGTCGATCCGAGCACGGGCGTTGTTACGCTGGCATGGCGGGTGGCAAGTCACGGCGGCGGCTTGATGAACGTTACCGGCCTCGCTGAGCATCCGACCGATCCCGAGCGGCTTATCACGGCGATCGCTGGGTCCTCGTCGACCCCGGACGGCAGCATGGGTGTGTACTATCGCGCTGATCTCGTTATCGATCCGACAAACGCGGGCTCTGATTTCGGGCGGGTCAGCATCATGGGCACGCTGGCTGGGGTCTTTCGCACCAGCAAGAGCGTGGACTTGATCCGCCTGGGCTTCCTGTACGGTAACGTAAATATCGGGGACAACCTAAACGACATCATCTCCCGGTTCGGCGCCGGGGCGGTTCCCGGAGACAACTGGGCTGCGACCAATGTTGGTTTCGACGAGGTTCTGACCCCCGACAACGGCTCGATGATCCTGGTGGGAGGTTCTCTCCGGATGGTCGACTTCCGTGGCGGGGCCGATGCGGACCGGGCTACCTGGTCGTACACGGGCGTGCAGGTCGGCGGCGATCCCGATGCGCCCTTACCGTCACAGGTAATCTATGAGCGCGAGGTCGCCGTAGACACATGGGACGATGAGGACGACATCGAGCCGGCCTGGATAGTGGGTAATCTGACGTACTACAACAACGACAGGCCCGAACACGCCCAGTTCCTCTCACACCCGACGGGCGAATTCTGGGTGTACGGGACTTTGGGCGGCACGCTTGCCCCAGGGACTACAATATTTGAGGACGAGCAGTCGAGCCCGAACCCCGACTTCAATGCTCAAGGTAGCTCGCTCATACAGGACTGGTATGCCCTACCATTGATGGCCGGGCAGACCGTTATGCTGGAACTGGACTCGATGTTTGGCAGCACCTGGATTCAGGTACGGGTCTATGACTCGGGAACATATTCGGACCCGGGTGACTTGGCTAATCTCTATTGGATGGATAGCGCCGGATACGAGACCTACGAGGACGAGGATATTGATTCTGAAGGTTACACCATGGAGCCCATGATCTTCACGGCCCCGGCTGCGGGTGTCTATTACGTCGTCGTGTTGGGGTCCTTTCCCGCTACAGAGGTCGCCGGGGAATACCGACTGCACTTCATCAACGGGACGGACGAGGGGCTCGGCGGGATGAACGTCGTCGGTGAATACTGGGCGCCCCTGGGCAATGTGGGTACGTCGGAGGGTCAGGACACAAGTTGGGCCAACATCTCGGCCAAGAATGGTGTCGGTATCGGTGGAATCGTTATTTGGGGCCATAGCGTCGGCGGAAACACCGTCTATTCGGCGGGCGGAGGCGACCTGGTCAGCTTCCAGGCGGGGTCGGTGGGTGGATGGGATGATGGGAGTACTTCCCGCTTTCTCTACGGTGATCTGATCGTATCGGACAGCAACATCGGCCGCGTGGCCGGTGTGGACGCACTGGATGAGCACGACGGCTTCGTTTACGCCGAAGTGTTAGCCGGGAACGTCGACGGCGCATATAACCACGACGCCCACATACAGAACATCTTCGCTGCCACGGATTGCTATGCGATCTTGTTTTCGGCCACCGGGAGTATCGGCGTCATTGAGACGGTCCTCGGGTCGCTGTTGGGCGGCGAGATTAGTGTTAATATCGACTACGATGTGGGCCGGGCGCTTATGGGCGAACCGGCTGGAAACATCGATCTTATCGATGTCGGACTTAACTGGGGAGGATTCTGGATCCACGATATTACCCAGTTCGGTCCGCCGCCCGGGCTTTGGACGGCGCCGGGCGGGGACGTCGGGTACATCAGCGTGGATGGTGGAATCTGGTATTGGGATAGTGGTTTAGATCAAATCTTGGCGACCCAACCGACAGTCGTGGCGGGAGGCGCGTCGGCAAGGATGCAGGACGACAGCGGCGGGGTCATGACGATCACACCGACGGCGCTGCCCGTGGACTTGGTGGATAACCTCGACCCGACCGTGCTGGTCCCGGACGGGATCCAAGACGTCGATCCGATAACGTACCAGCCGATCTGGTGGTATCCGTCGATCTCCTATATCGGGATCGGCGTAAACGACATCTACCAGGGCGGTGTCGGGACGGCGATCGCGAGGGTCCGCATCGACGGACCGGTTACTGTCAGCACCACCGGCGTGGTCCAGATCGGCGAGCTTGATGCAAGCTGGGGCTGGAGACCGTTCAACCCGGCTGATCCGACTGACCCCGATCCGGCTCGCCCGACACATCTGGATGTTGAGTTTGCCGGCAGCGGTGACGCGTACATCTACTATCTGCATGATTCCGATCCGCAAGTGCTCGACGCCAATTTTGACTCGCTGCGGATAACGGACTTGCTCAGCGGCGGGAAGCTGCATGTGTTCAGTGGGCATCTGTTCGATACGAGGGTCAACGACCTGCGCATGGGCGGTAATCTCGGCGACGTCCGTGGCGGGACGACGGGGGCCTGGCTCCATGGGCGCGACGACGCTCCGATTATCACCGATAGTGGTGTTCTAGATGACGAGCCGCAGTTCGGGTGGTACCACCGCAAGATACACGGGTTGTGGGTAGAAGCGAACGATCTGGTGCACGCCAACAGTCTCGCTGATCCGCTCAACACGTTCGACCGGGCCCTTGGGAATCTGAAGGTCGGAGGGTCCATACATGACGTGCGCGTCCAGAACACGATCGGAAGGATCCAGGCCAATTTCGACGGCGTGACGCAATTTGACCGCTGGGACAGCTGGGAGGGCATCGAGGGGGTCATCTGGTCCGATACAAGGATCGACTGGGTCAAGGTCGGTGACGGCCTGGCCGATGACGGCTCGTCCGACGCCGCCGAGGCGGGAATCTTCTGCGCCGGGTCCATCGGTTCGGTGCACATCGAGGGTCCGTGGTACGAGATCCGCCCGCCCCACGACGCCGACATTAACGAGCAGCTGCGGTACCGCCACTACTATAACGGGCGGATAACCATGAACCGCATCTACAATGAGCTGAACGGCGCGATAATCGGGCGCACCAATGGCACGATCCTTCAGGAGGACCAATTCGGGGACCTCGTCAGGGACATCAACAACAACACCATTTCCATTGCGGTCGATGCCGTCGGGCTTGTCAAAGGGACCAACGGCGCCAAGAGCACGGCCCTTATTTTGGGGATGGACCTAAAGTCGTTCTTCGTTTTTCTGCGGGCAAGGGGCTTTGACAACAGACTGTTACGTACCGGCGGCGTTGGGGCGGTGGACTTCTCCGGTGTCGGTTCGGAGATCTACGGCTCGTCGATAGGCGGATGGTACGTTCGTAGGGTTGAGACAAGCACGAACTCCGAGGGCATAAACTTCTCACACATTCACGGTATGAATACTGGCTTTGCGAATATGGATGTGATCGGGCAGGTCCTTGCGGGCGGCCCGGGAATGTACTACAGCACGGTCGACGCCACCGGCGGGGACATCGGAATCGTCAGGGGTGTCGGTCCGGTGGCTGATATCGTCGGCAGCCAATTTGTCGGGACGGACGGTTTCAGATATCTCGGCGCACGCGACCTGCTGAGGAACGACGTGTCGATCCCCGGTAAGATCGGGACGATCAATGCGGGCCGCGATATGAGGGACAATAGTGCGTTATCTGTCCTCCCCGGCGTGACGATGTACGGGATAGCGGCCGGGGCCATCGGTACTGTCTCGGTCGGTCGCGACTTTGAACGCAACGACCTCCGTGTCGCCGGTGAGCTTACCGCCATGACCGTCGGCGGCGCCGTTATCAATTCGGTCATTACCATGTACGGGCCCACCCAGGCGTACCTCAAGTCGCTGGTGGCGAATGGGGATATATCCGGGACGATCACCTCGCACGGGCGAATCGGACAGATCATCTCCAGGCACGGGACGATATATGCGGATATCATCACCGTTCCCCACAGCGTCAACTCGAACGTCGATCTGATCCAGGCGGCCGGCGGGATCAAGGGCGACATGGACATAGCCGGAAGCGTCAAGAGGATCATCTCCTACAGTTCGCTGGGCGACAACCCCGCCGTAACGGCCGGGCAGACGCAGCTGTTCAATATCTGGGGCGATCTGGATTACCTGCGGGTATCCGCCCCCAAGGGCTCCCAGGCCCACTTATACGCTGACGTTCACGTCGGCGGAAACATCGGGACGATCGACGTGGACGGGACCCTCTACAGCAACGTCAGGACCAACGGGGATCTGAAGAAGCTGCTGCTCGACGGTGCACTGGGCGGTAACTTGGGCGGGACGGTCGGCGATCGCGGCAGCCTGACCGTTTTCGGGACGATCGGGCAGATGAAATTCAACACCAACAGCGACCTGGTGGCCGACCTGGACATCGGCGGGTCGATCAATAAGATCGTATTGAAGAACAGCAACATACGCGGGAACATCGAAAGCCGCTTCGGGTCCATCAAGCAGATCACCGTCAACGGCGGGTCCATACTGGGTACGCTGACGGCGAGGTCCATCGGAAAGGTCCGGGTCAAGGGCGGCAGTATCAGCGGCGACATCACCACCACTGGCGGCGATATCGACCGCATCCAGATCAACGGCGGTAATCTTAACGCCAACGTTACCTCCGCGGGGCGGATTAACCTGTTGAACCTGGTAGGCGGCAGCGCGACTGGCGGGTATACCATCCGGGCTGATCAGGGGATCGGGAAGGTCATAATCAAGGGCGGGAGCCTTCACGCCAATCTGATCTCCGGCGGCGGGATCGACAGGATTCACGTCAACGGCGGGAACATCACCGGTATGGTCAACGCCGCTCTGGGGATCCGCCAGGTTAAGACAACCGGCGCCATCGCCAATACGACTATTCGCGCCGGCGGGACCATCGCCAAGCTTGATGCCGGTAACTTGAACAACGCCATCATCTCCTCTGGGTGGGACATTGGCAAGGTGATGATCAAGGGGAACATGGTCGCCTCGAAGATACTGGCCGGGTACGATGTTGGCGACGACGGACAGATCGGCGGCGGCGACGACAACCCGCTCAATGGCGGGGTGGTCCATTCGGGCACCATTAGTAAGTTGGACATCCGTGGCGTCCTTGACGGATCGGTTGTGATGGCCGGTGTCGACCCGAATGACAACAGCGAGGCCGACGGCGCCTCCAGCATCTTGAAGATGACGGTCAGGGGCGGGTACGTCGGCAGCTCTCAGGTCCGGGCCGATACGTACATCGATTCGAAATTCGCCGCTGAGGCACCTGCCAGCGCGAACGTCTTCACGGACGTAACCTATACGCCAACTATCCCCAATGACGCCGAACAGTTCGGGCCGGACACCGTAATCGGAAAGACGCTTACCATCGGCGAGCTGAGCCTGACCTTGACATCAGGGACCGGTTACTATCGCGCAAGCACCGGTGAGCTGATCCTGGTCGGAACCGGTTCCCGTAGCTCGTTGACGCTGAGGAACGACGGGGCACCCGTGACGATCAGCATCGAAAGCGCCGATGACAGCGGGGTGGGGAACCTGAGGGTCATCGGGAATATCACTCTGGGCGACATGGATGTGGATGGGCCCGTCAAGTCGCTGCGTGCTTACAGTGTCGCGCCCGGGTCTACCTGGAACCTTCCGGGCGGCGTGCGGTCCGCCAAGCTGGGGGCCCTGACGAATGTTGACGTCAGCGCCGGTTACGTGCGGAACTGGAGGATGAGCGGCGCCTATTCCTCCGGGACCTTCACTGTCGACGGGATGAGGCAGTTCCGTGTCGACAGCACGATGGGCGCCGATATGATCATCTCCCTGGGCGGCGCCCATAAGATTCAGATCCGCGGTAATCAGACGGGCGACATCGAGTCTCGCGACACGGTCAAGACCTTGGACGTCCGCGGGGCACTGAGCGGCGACGTGACAGTTACCCACGGCGACCTGACGACGGTTAAGACCGGCGGGGCCCTGTCCGGCGCTGTCGACGTGACGCGCGGGTATACGAAACAAGTGAGGATATCTTCGGGCGATTTCGGCGGCTCGGCCGACACGAGCTTCCGCACCGCGAGGGGCATCCGTAAGTTCGATGTCAGCAGAGGGAATCTGACCGGGCTTGTCAGCACCGGAGGCGACCTGAGGGACCTGAAAGTCACTCGCGGGTGGATCAGCGGGCGGGTGTGGTCGGACGGGTCGATTCGCAACGTCCGTGCCTACGGTATAGACGAAGGGATGGTCGCCGCATCCGGCGACATTTTGAAGGTCAAGATCACCGGTGACATGTACGGCGGGTGGATCCTGGCTGGGTTCGATCCGGGCGACGCCGGATACGATCCCGCCAACGGCGGCGAGGCCGGCAACTTGAGGATCGATGCGTTTACGGCGCCCAGCTGGCTGATGCCCGAAAACGCCGATCAGGCGAAGGGCGGAACCATCAAGCAGGTCGATATCGGCGGCGACATGGGGCGGATGGGTGGATACATGTATTCCGGGTCGACCATAGCCGCCGGGATCGATCCTGGGACCGACGGGTACGTGGGGACGCCTGACGATCTGGTGGCCGCTACCGGGTACATCCACAAGGTGAAGGTCAGGGGCGGGATCTACGGGTCGGGCAGCGCGTTAGAGTCCTACGGCGTCTACGCTGCCAATAACACGCCGCAGGTATACCACCATTGGCGACAGCCGTTCCTGGTGAATTACAACGCCGAGGTCGGCACCATGGCCGGTCAGGCCTCCACGTTGACTGTCACCAACGTGGTTATGGGTTCCGACTATATTCAGGTGAGCTTCAATTCGCCGCTGAACGGTGAGACGATCGACGCCGGCAGCTTCGAGTTGATTGCGTCCGTCGATACGGACTTCACGACGCTTGGGGACAATACGAATATCTCCTCCGATGTGGCCAATACCATCTACTACACCACATTTAACTACACCGGGTACCACGTTGTGCTGATGTTGGCCGGCGGCCAGACGTGGGGCACCATCAATAAGGGCGACAACTTCCAGTTGACCATCGACAGCTCGGTCGTCGCTAATAACCGCGGCGTGCTGCTGGATGGCGAGTTTATCGGGGTCTTACCCAGCGGCGACGGCGTGCCCGGCGGCGACTTCGAGTGGTCAACCGTTGGCACGGCCGATCTGGCCGACGCGTTTGACGATGCCATTAACCAAGACGCCTTGATCTTGACGCTGGATGGCGGAACGCAAATAACAGCCGGTACGTTCGAGAATATAGGCGACGTTGATATCTACCGCATCACTACCAGCAGTGGCGACCTGGATGCGTACGACTACCTCAGCATTCAGTACTACGGTGACCCGCCGGCGATGATGGGCCTGTTCTTTAGGGATACACAAGGCACGGCCAATCCGGGCGACGATACCTTCGAGGCCATGGCGCGATGGGAATATCAATCGCTGTCACTGGATACGCTATTCGAGGCCTTCGAGCTGTCCGAGACCGGCGAGTACTACCTGGCTGTCAGGCCGAGTTGGGTCTCTGGGAACCCGCTTGGCGGCGGAAGCTCCTACAGGCTTGGCCTGACGCTGTCGTCCAGCGATGCCAAACTAGTTGCGGATATCGGCGGGACATTGCCCGAAGGCGAGGAAATCGCCTACATCTCCAATTACGTCGGCGAGCACAACAACGTCCTCGGCGCGAACCTGCCGAAGCAGCTGGTCTACCTGGACTTCGATGGTGGCGTTGCGACGAAGTACTTCGACGACTACGGCTTTAACGTGCTTGTAGACCCGTTTGACCTTTACATTGTGGACCCGACGATTGACGGTTATGAAGACGTCCTGATCAATGGTGGGACAGTCGATGGTAAGACGGTCACGGGTATTATGGACAACATCGTCAGTATCTACAGCGATACGCCTGCGTCATACTACCCGGGCGGGGACGACGTCAACGTTGAGTGGATCAACATTAGCGACGCCGGTGACTGGAGCTCGTACTCATCTGCCTCCGAGGGCCTGTTCTTGACGACGGTCGATCCGACACTTCGAGGTCTGAATCCGGAAACAGATTTCACGACGGTCTTTATCGGTGAAGGCAATGACATGCTGTTTGGGGGTTCGTTGCTGGGCATAGCTAGTGATATCGATGTGGCGAATCAATCGAAGGCCGATAACGCACTCGTGTTCGCACAGAACTTCGGCTTCTATTCGTCGTACATGCTAACCGTAGATACGCCGGACGTGCTGAATGGCTACAGCCTCGCATTTGCCAACATAGCTGCGCATGAGCTGGGTCACGTACTAGGCCTGAACCACCAGCCGACTGACTGGATGAATTTCTGGCTGTTTTCCGACGACCCGGACAATGACCCGCTGACGCCGGACGACTCCAACACCGGGCCTGGCCTGATGGCCTATACCGATGATTGGACAACGGTCAATTATCTCATGCAACTGGGTACGGCGGAACTGACCAGCAGTGAGTTCGGCGTCGGGGATATCGATACGACCGATCTGATGATCAAGTGGCTGTCGTAACGACGTTGCCGCAGCCGGGCGGCCGGCGGGAATGACGTGATTATTGCGGGCAGGTGAGATTTCGCCTGCCCGCTTTGTTCGCTATTTGGGCCGCTTGATTGTCGCAGTGACTGTTCTGGGCGATCCCCTGGCGGGTCTGTGCAGGCGTATATCCTCGGCGGCGATGGTGATCGCGTCGTATTGCTCCTGGACGGCGCCCGTGACGATATACGGTCCGTAGCGGGACAAGGATCGTCCGCTGCAGCGGGCGCCGGGGAAAACAGTCACCTCAAACAAGCCGTACTCATCGTCCAGCGTCAGGAATCGCATCGTCCCCCCGGCCCGTGTCCGCGTAGTTCGGGTGGCCTCCAGAACCCCGGCGATCTTGACGCGTTCGCCGATCTTCCCCGCGATCTGCCTGCTGTCGGTATCCACCACCCCGCCCAGGTCCGGCCGGTATAAGCTCATAATGTGCTTACCCGTGCTGAAGCCCAAGATTCGTCTTTCGTCGCGGTACTTGCGATCCGCACTGTAATCGGCGGGTAATTTGGGGACGTTCAAACTGACCGTAAGCAGGTGTTTTTGACCGCCCTGCCCGGACCGGCGGGTGTGATAGGTGTGACGGGTGTGACGAAAAAGCTCCAGTTCGACGATCAGCTCCGGGCGGGTCCGCTCCGTCCAGTCGAACGCACCGCACAAGATCAACGCCCTCGCTTCCTCGTATCGGCCAGCGGTTCTGGTAAGAAAGTCACTGAGCCCTTTAAAAGGTCCTTCGTCGCGAGCTTCCAGGATGGCTGCAGTGGCGGCTGGACCCAACTGTTCGACGCAGCCCAGTCCGACGCGTATCGCATCGCCCTCGATCGTAAAATCCTCATCCGAGCGGTTGACATCCGGCCTGGCGAATCGAATTGAACCTCGTTTGGCCTGTTCGACGTAGACGCGCACCGGATACATGCTTTGGTTGTTATTCAGGGCCGCCGTCCAGAATTCCAGCGGGTGGTGGGCCTTTAGATACGCGCCGGCGTAGGCGAGCACGGCGTAGCTGGCCGCGTGCGCCCGGCAGAACGAGTAGGCGTTGAACTTCGCCATCTGCACCCACATGCTCTTGGCGTATTCGGCGTCCACGCCGTTGGACTTGCAGCGGGCAAGGAACTGCTGCGTCAATTTGAGACGCTGGGCGTCGCTGCGGGCTTTCTGGACGGCCCGGCGGAACTTGTCCGCCTCCGCCAGAGGCGCGCCCGTCATAGCCGCCGCCACCAGCATCACGTCGTCCTCGTACAGCATCACGCCGTACGTCTCGCCAAGGACGGTTTGTACCTGGCGGATGTGCTTGCCCGGGCGCTGCAAACCCCGATGTCGGCGGATGAATGTCTCCTTACCGCCGATGCTGGCCGCCCCGGGCCGGATCAACGCCAACGCCTTCATCACGTCGCGAACCTCCGTCGGTCGCAGCATCTTCAGCAGATTCCTCATGGCCGGCGATTCGAGCTGGTTGCACCCGACCGTATCGGCCCGCTGAAGCAGCCGGATCGTTGCCGGGTCGTCGGGCGCGAGCGATTCGACATCAACGTGCTCGTCGCGCCGCCCAAGAAGCTCACAGGCGCCGCGGACCGTCGAGAGATTACGGTTCCCCAGAAGGTCCAGCTTGACCAATCCGAAATCCTCGATCCCGTCCTTATCGAATTGCGTGATCATCACGCCCTTTGGCGCCGGTTGGACGGGTACGTAACGGTCGATGGGTTCAGGCGTGATTACGATTCCGCCGGGGTGGACCGAAAGCAGGTGCGGCAGGTCGATTATCCGCCGGCTGAGGGAAACGATGGGTTGGGTGTTCCATTCGCCGGGGCCGGTCTGCAACATTCGCGAGATCTGGCGGTCCGAAAGCCCAAACGCCTTGGCCGTCTCGCGCAGAGCTGAGCGGGACTGGAACTTGTTGTGCGTAGATACCATCGCCACCCGGTCCGCTCCCCAGTGGTCGATGACATGCTTGATTACCTCGTCGCGAATCCGCCAGCAAAAATCGACGTCCAGGTCGGGAAAATCTTCCCTGCCCTCGTGAAGGAATCGCTCGAAGGGGATGTTGAATCTCAACGGGCAGACATTGGTGATCCCCAGCAAGTACGCCACCAGGCTGCTTGCGCCGCTGCCGCGACCGGCCACGGGGGCGTTGCGCCCGCGGGCGTAGCACACGATGTCCCAGACCACCAGGAAGTATTCGCAAAACCCCAGCCGGCCGATCAGGTCCAGTTCCTTCTCGAGGCGATTCTCCGCGCCGATGGGGGGGGTGTCGCCGTATCGGTGGCGCATTGCATTGCGACAAAGCCGGCGCAGGAATTTTTGGGCTGAAAGCCCCTCCGGCGGCTGGAAGTGCGGAAAGACCGGGTCGCGGTCCAACAGCTTGTAGCGGCACTGCTCGGCGAGTCGCTGGTTGTTGACAATGGCCCGGCCGAAGGCGGCGAGTTGCTCACGCAGCTTGGCAGGGCTTCGAAGGACCGCACCGGGATGCGGTAAGTCCTTTGCGTTCACATCATCGTACGTCGAGCCCGTCCGTATTGCTGCAAGCAGGCGGGCTGTGTCGAGGTCTTCCGGGTCGAGCAGATGAGCTTTACCCGTCGCCACCAACGGCAGGTTCGCTTTTTCGGCCCATTCGATCAGCCGGCGGACCTGGCGATGCGATTGCGTCGCCGGGTCGAGCCCGACCCACAGTCTCTTTGCTTCCGTCCCGGCCGCCAGAAGCGCCTGGCCCAGGTGGGTGTCCTCGACGATGACGTGCAGTCCTTCGCCCAGCTCGGTTAGATTGTCTATCAGTGTGGGCTTTTGGGCATCCGGGCGGTCTGTCCGGTGGATGCGCGTGATAATTCGGCAGAGGTTTTCGTATCCGGTGTGCTCGGCTACCAGCGCCACGGCCGTGTGGGGCTCCTGCCTTAACTCGGCCCCAAGAATCGGACGGACAGAGGCCTGCTCGGCTTGGCGGTAAAAGAACGTCGCCGCGCAGAGGTTGTTTATGTCGGTAAGCGCCATCTGTGTATAACCCAGGGCCTTGGCGCGTCGGATCAACCGCTGCGGCGGCGCCACGCCGGTCAGCAGAGAGTATCCGCTTCGAACATGCAGTGGTGTCAGGTGGGTCTTCATTTCGTCAGCGAGGGTGTCCGCAGTACAAACCCGTAGTCGTTTTGCCGCACCCTGCCCAAAAGCTCTATGGACTCCCCCGAGACTATCGCAGCGTGGCCCCAGCGGTCGCGGATGGTATCGACGGCCTTACAGAGCCTGCGACGCCGCAGGCGCGCCGGAGGCGTAAATAATTCACCCTCCTGCCCCTGGCCAGTGAAGCGAGACAGGACGACCCCCACGTGCCGCAGGGCCACGCGGCGCTGGTGCAATTGCTTCAGCGCCCGCAGCACCACGGGGAAAATTTGCTTCTCGTCGTCGGTTGGGTAGGGCAGGGCCTTTGCGGCGCTAAGTTCCGTCCAGTCGTCGTAGCGGATGGTCAGCTGAACGCAGCGCGCCAACAGCTTGTGTTTTCTGACGGTGCGTGCCCCCCGCTGAAGCAGGTAAGACAGCATCCCGCGAATCTGTTTGCGGTCGCAGAGCGGTTCGTGAAAGGTCGTCTCGCGCGAGATGGTTTTCGGTAGGGCGGCGGGGCGGATAACCCGTGATTCTCGCCCGCGGGATCGCTCGTAAAGCAGTTCGCCCCGGCGGCCGAACATCGTCCGCAGCAGCGGGAGCGGCAGCGTGTGAAGCTGCCCGATCGTCTCGATGTTCATGTCCCGTAGTTTCTCGCCCGTCTTGCGACCGACGCCCGGGAGCTTTTCGATCGGTAAGTGGGCGAGAAATTCCTGCTCACATCCCGGGCGGATCCAGACCACACCAACCTGCGGCAAGCTGCATCGTGGCGCAGGCTTGGCTGAGCTGGAGGCGATCTTCGCCATCATGCGGTTGGCGCCCAGGCCCACGGAAACCGGCAGAGACACCTCCTCGCGCACCGCATCCCGCAGCTTTCGGCCGAGTGTGAGCGGATCGCCGTGCAGATACCCCATCCCGGTGGCGTCGCCGTATGACTCGTCGAGAAACGTCTCCAACCCGCAGACGAACCGTCGCGAGACGCTCCAGACGTGCTCGGCGAAGCAGCGATAGATGGGATATTGCCCCTCCAGAACCACCACCGACGGACACAACCGGCGCGCCTTGTGCAGCGACATACCGGCGGCCAGGCCGAATCGGCGAGCCTCGTAGCTGCACGATGCAATCACCCCGCTGCCGACAATGACCGGGCGGTTACGCAACGCAGGGATCAAAAGCTGCTCCACCGACGCGAAGAACGCGTCTATGTCGATGTGCAGGATGAGCCGTTTGGCCCTGGCCTGACCGGCTGGCTGGTCGAAAAGCCCGCGCTGCTGGTTTTTTAGCTCTAGCAAATTCTTCACGGTACGATTACCTGATCCAGCCACCATTGCACCTCGGCGCCGGCGAAGTGGATGAGGTAGGTTTCCTGACCGACCTGAACGCTGTAGTGCAGGCGATATCCGTCGCCGCTGCGGTCGATCCACTCGCCGTTGATCGCCTCGACCTTGTATAGGCGTCTGCCCCAGCGAAATTGCCGTGGCCGGATAGCCCCGCCCGAACAGGCCGCCACCACGCCTATGGGCTCGTGAATATCCTGGATATCCATTGCCGCTCTGCTTCGAATGTAATACCTTTGACGTTACTGGGTTACGGCGATCGCGAGACATTCGGCCCGCTTAGCCGCTACGCCTAACGGATACCTAACATTATATGTACAAACCTTCCTATCGGTCAAGTCGAATCGCCTGTTGAAGATATTTATAGAGCCGCGGACAAATCCGCTGATACGACACCCCGGGCCGAAATCTCGACGTCTACCTCAGGTCCTGCCACCCGTTGCCCAAGGGTTTTTTTCACACGGGTTCCCGCCGCCGGTAGAATACCGACGGGTGTGGCGCAGTTTTCCGCAGTGTCCCGCAGGCCGCACCGCGCAGCGGAAGCCGGGCTCCCGGACAGAGTGCTAGCACGAATTGACGTAGGAGTGTCCCTATGAACGCGACAAGAAAAGTTTCGGTTGCACTATCGGCGATGGTGGCTCTGGCCGCATTGGCCTGCCAGTTGCACGCGCAGACCAACCCCGCCACCAGGACCGAGCGGCCGGCGCGAAGGAAATTCATCCAGACCTTCCTGGCCTACCAGTCCGGCGGGGCGAAGCTCGTACCAGGCGACGCGCAGAAGCTGGCGAAGTTCGACATCCTCAACTTCGGCCGGTTCCGCCATGGTGAAATCAACGGCGACACATACGCCGCAGTGCGCGCGATCAACCCCGATGTGCAGATCTACATCTACCAGCACGGCCCGGACGTCTGGGCCTCCGGCGGCGGGAAGCGCGGCGGGAAGGACGCAGGGGAGGCGACCGATGAGATGGACGTGGCTCGTCTGAACAACATCGCCCGATTCAACAACGCTCGCGGGCACTCGATGGGCAACCTGAATACCGACAACCTCGATCTGTTCCTGCTTAGCGCCGAAGGGAAGCGCTGCCATACGTACCATAAGGACTATCGGTACCTGATGGACTTCGGCAGCGAGAAGTTCCACACCTATTGGCTGGAGGCGACTGCGGCCGACATCCTGGATAGGCCGTGGGCCGGCGACGGCATTTTTGTGGACAACACGGCCGCGATGCAGTGGGGATATGAATGCGACACCCCGGCCAAGTACAACACCGACAACAAGTGGGTACCGGCGATGCACAAGTTCCAGTTGGCAATCGCAGCCGGCCTGCACGCACGCGGAGTGAAGCTATGGACCAACACATGCTGCACGCCCTCCGTGAGGGGCAACGCCGAGTGGCTCGCCCTGGACGCCGAACCGGACCCACCCGACCTGCTGGGCGAGGAGGGCGCCTTCGCGCACGGATGGGGGGGCAACAAGTTCTACCCCGAAAATAAGTGGAAGCGGCAGGTCGATGTCATGGGCAAGCTGACCCGTTGCGGCGCGACCATGTTCTGTCATACGACCCTCGCCGAGGGTGCAAGCGGCACGGACCAGTACGGCAAGCCCGTCACCTACTGGCAGACGCTGTATTACGCCCTCGGCTCGTTCCTGCTGGGCAAGAACGACGAGCTGAACAACGCGTATTTCTACTTCTTTACGCGGGCGACGGGCCTTACGCGGATCTACTGGTACGACGAGTACGAGCGGATCGATCTGGGCGCCGCGATGGGGCCGTATCAGGTGACCCAGTTCGGCGGGACGAACATCTACTGGCGCCAGTTTGAACGTGGGTACGTGTACGTCAACCCGACGAACAATGATGTCTCATCGATACCGCTGCCCGCTGCCTGCAAGCAGCTTGCCCACGAGACAATCAACGACGACCCGGCCACGCTTCCGGACATCGAGAGCATCGGCCTGAAGTCTCATCACGCGGCGATACTTCTCGAATCCGCTTTCGCAGTCGATCCGGACGCAGGACCGCAAGCACAACGTAGCCAGTAAGATTTACGATGAGATGCGGCCATTCGCCAATAGAACAATAGGTGGCTGTGCGTAGTTCCATACGAGATACAGGTATCTTAGTGATTCTTGGCAAGCAACATGATGTATGTAGATTGTGCCTTCGGAAGCAGAAGCTCTGCGAGTCACATATTGTACCTGAGTTCTGCTACGAGTACGAACAAGTGGGGAACGCCCGAAAGGCAATAGAGGCCATTCTGCCAAGTGACGGTAACGTGAAGCGGCGGACGATTCAGAAGGGACATCGCGAGTATCTCTTCTGTGAAAAATGCGAGCAGATTCTATGCAGTCACGAACGCGAGTTTGCGTCCTTCTGGCAAAACAACCCACAACTGGCAGGACCGTTTGAGCATGAACAACGGGTTGTTGTGAAGGGCATAGACTATCACCACACCAAGCTGTTTCTTCTGTCCGTAATCTGGCGGGCGAGTCTGTCGGAGATACTAGGATCAAACATCAGTCTAGGACCATACTCAGAGAAGCTCCGGAAGATCATTCTGGATGACGAGCATGTGCCTCAAAACGCGTATCCTGTCTTGGGGCGTCTGATACTAGACAATGACGGGCGTCCGTTCAGAGGATTCGTCGCAGATCCTCTCTGCATCCGTCACGGACAAGTAAGGCGATACAGTATTTGCTTTGCTGGTTGTGAATGGAACTTCTTCATGTCTGACCACGGGGTTCCCAAGCCCTTCGATGACCTGCAGCACGCGATCGCTGAAAATGGAGAGCTCTATCTGATAGCAATGCACCACGGAACGATTCCGGCGATCAAACAGATTGTCGAGCGACTTCGGCAGAACGACCGATGAAGGTGTGCGCAAACGCGCGGAGGGGAAGGTGACGGGGACACCAGAAGTTCCGGGGACAGTATACCTAATTCATTCTTCTTGGTGTTGGCCCCGGCTTGTTGGGTAGCAGATCACGCCCGATAATCGTCGCCACCAAAGAACGTCTCTTGCCGGCGGTTCCCACGCTGCGTGATGTGGTGAGGCATCTAGGGTACCACAACTCTGGCAAGCCTAGCGATGACACATAAACTACCCACACCTCCATGTACACAGAAGAGTTATATATGGTGTCCCCGGAACCCCTGTTCATCGAACCAAGAATGGCCGGCACACAAGCGACAGGTCTTGTTCTTGCTGGTCACTCAGAATGACAACGTCAAGGTGTTCGTCCTTCCTGAACATGCCCTCAAATACGGACAGAACTCCACGTGTGACCTCTTGAGGCACCTTCCAGCTTGTCCCAATACATAGGGCAACGTTGAACCGCTCGCGCCCTTCATGAGAATACCTGACACGAGCGAGGTAAACACGGATATCCCCGGCGATCGAAGCAAAGATCGAGACTATCTGATTCTTAAACTCTCTTTCAATGAAGCCATCTTGCTCGCCAAGAAAGAATATCTTCTCAGCCGTAAATACCTCTAAGCGACTCGCAGACGAACTGGCTTCGTCACACGTTTTTCCCATTTCTTCACCGAGTTGCGCGCAGGCTTCGGATCTCGACCGATGCAGAGTTCCCATGCCGAGACGGGTCAAGTCCTTTACATGGGGATTCTTTGTCGGGCAACTAGTCCTAACAGCGTAAAGGTCAACCATGAATCCCCACGTGCCTATGTCATCCAATCCCCAATGGTCGGTAACCATCCCCAACAGAACTTCATTGATCGGCTCATCCGAGCCCTGCATTTCCCCTGCAAATGGGGGATCGACCCTCACCCTGAATAGTCTCTGGCCCGTTGGCACTGCGACGAGAGAATCCTGGTAGATGCATTCACGTGGCACCCAGGGATCTCCACAATCGTGCGAAGCAAGAAAGAACCGTCGTATCATCTGGCCTTCCCTCACCACCCATCAGGGATCCAAACGTCTGGCATAGTAACCGCATTAAGCTGGAAGTTCCGGGGACAGTATACCTAATTCATTCTTCTTGGTGTTGGCCCCGGCTTGTTGGGTAGCAGATCACGCCCGATAATCGTCGCCACCAAAGAACGTCTCTTGCCGCAAACGCGCGGCGGGTCTCCCGACCCGCCGCGTCAGTAATACCGCACACGATACGCAACCGCGCGGCGTCCCCCAGGGGACGCCGCGCCACCCAAATACGTGTCCCCAGGGGACACCCTACGACCTATTCCCAACGGGACAGGTTTGCGCGCGCACGGCTGCACGGCGGGGGCGGTGATGCGCGAAAAAATGCAGATTCTCTTTTCCCGGCCTGGCCGGACCTTACGAAGACCGATGGGCGAAAAAGACCGCCCCTGCGCGCGCATACGCTCGCGCTGCCGGTAAGTATGGAGGCGCTTTGTGCGCCCGATGCGTTAAAGCGTTTGTCGCCTGATCGGCGAATTGACAATCGCATAGGGATCAATGTCTGCGCCTGCGGATTCGAGCGGCCGGGGGCGGCCAGTGAGGGAAATTTTCGCCAGCCGGTGCGCGCAAAAGCGCAACTGCTTGCGGGCACAGCAGCTACCGTTTTTTCGACTTGCTACAAACCGTCAGAAACTGCGACAATCCGTCAGAACGTGCGGCTGGCTGCGACAAACGGCGAGAATCTGCGACTACTTGCGAGAACCTGCGACTTTCGGCGCGTCCCAGCCGGGCGCGACGGCCGGGGCGCAGCGGGCTGAACACGCTTGCGTATTGACGCCAAAGCGTTCGCGAAGTATCGTTGGAAACTCTGGTTGCAGCTGGCAGGACCAGATGTGCGTAAGGATGGCCCGCTGCGACGGGCCGGGCGAATTGGAGATTGTGATGATCAAACAGCGTTTGTTCACGCCGGGGCCGACGGATGTCCCGCCGGAAGTATTGAGCCAGATGGCCCTGCCGATCTTTCACCACCGCACCGAGCGGTTCCGCAAGATGCTCGGCGAGGTCAGCGACGGGCTGCGAAAGTTGCTGAAAACCGACGGCGACGTGTTGGTTATCGCCGGTTCGGGCACGGCCGGCATGGAAGCGGCGATAGCGTGCGCCTGCCCGCGCGACAAGAAGGTGCTGGTGTCCGACGGCGGGAAGTTCGGCGAGCGATGGGTCAAAATCGCCCGCGTTTACGGGCTGGACGTCGACGAGGTAAAACTCGAATGGGGCACGGGCTTGGACCCGCAGGTGGTTACCGAGAAGCTCGCCGGCGGCGAGTACGGCGCGGTGGTTACGGTTCACAGCGAGACATCGACGGCAACGGCGTGCGACCTGGAAGCCATAGGCAAGGCCGTCGCGAAAACCGACGCGATCCTGATCGCCGATTGCATCACCTCCGCCGGGGCCTTACCGCTGATGACGGATGATTGGGGCGTGGACATCGTCGCCGCCGGAAGCCAGAAGGCCCTTATGCTCCCGCCGGGCCTGGCGGTGCTTTCGGTCTCCAAGAAGGCGTGGGCGAAAATCGACGCGATAACGGCCCCGGTGTTCTACCTGGACCTGAAGGCCTATCGAAAGTCGGCGGCGAACAACGACACGCCGTACACGTCGCCGGTGTCGCTTATCCGCGGTTTGAAGGTGGCGGTCGACACGATCAACTCGATCGGGATCGAGACGGTCTGGGCCCGCACGGCGCTTTTGGCGAAGGCGACGCGGGCGGCCGCCGAAGCGCTGGGGTTGAAGATATTCTCCGCCCAGCCAAGCGATTCGGTCACCGGGATATTGTATCCCGACGGCGTGGGCGACGAGTTCCGCAAGTGTCTTCGCAGCAAGTACGGTGTTTCGGTCGCGGGGGGGCAGGACGCGCTGAAGGGCAAGGCGTTTCGCATCTCGCACATGGGCTACGTCGATCCGCTGGAGACGATTGGGATGATAGCGGCCGTCGAATACACGCTGGCCGATTGCGGCGGCCATGTCCCGCTCGGCGCGGGCGTGGCGGCGGCAGTGGAAGTGCTGAAAGATTGGCAGTAAGGAACGGAGCAATGAAGATTCTCATCGCGGATAAGCTTTCGCCGGTCGGCGTTGACTGGCTTAAAAGTAAGGAAGGCGTCGAGGTGGACGTAAAGCTCGGCCTGAGCCCGCAAGAACTCGCCAAGGTCATCGGCGAATACGACGGTATGATCATCCGCTCCGGCGCGAAGGTCACTGCCGAGGTGCTCGCCGAATCGGGCAAGCTGCGGTGCATCGCCCGCGCCGGCGTCGGCGTCGACAACATCGATGTTCCCACGGCGACCTCCAAGGGCATCATGGTGATGAACACCCCTGGCGGCAACACGGTGTCGACCGCGGAGCTTACGGTGGCGCTTATGCTGGCGCTTTCGCGCAACGTATCGCCGGCGAACGCCTCGCTGCGGTCGGGCGAGTGGAACCGCAAGGCCTACCAGGGCACGCAACTTGCCGGTAAGGCGCTGGGCGTGGTTGGGATGGGCCGGATCGGCAAGGCCGTCGCCAGGCGGGCGTTGGGCCTTCAGATGCGTGTCATCGGGTACGATCCGTTCCTCTCGGAGGCCGGCGTCGAAGGCGCTATCGAGATGGCGAAGGACCTGGAGGATCTTTGCACGCGGGCCGATTACATCACCGTCCACACTCCCAAGAGCGACAAAACGCTTGGGATGATCGGCGCCGAGCAGTTCGCCGTGATGAAACCGACCGTCCGTCTGATCAACGCCGCTCGCGGCGGGATTATCGATCCGCAGGCCCTGCTTGAGGCGCTGGAGGCGGGCAAGGTCGCCGGGGCCGCACTGGACGTATATACTTCCGAGCCGCCCGAGACCGATTCCGAGAAGAAGCTCATCCAGCACCCCAAGGTCCTCGCCGTCCCGCACCTGGGCGCTTCGACCGAGGAGGCCCAGGAGCAGGTTGCGCTGGAGGCGGCTCAGCAGCTCGTCGACGCCCTGTCCGGGGCGGCAGTGCGGAACGCACTGAACGCGCCGGGCTTCGACGGGGCGCTTCCTCCGCAGCTAATCCCGTATACCGAGCTGGCCGGGCGCATGGGCCGGGTATTGACGGCCGTTACTCCGGGCGCCGTCAGCAAGGTGGAGATTACTTACCGCGGTGCGATCAGCGAGATGGACACCACGCCGATTACCACTTACCTGCTGGTGGGGCTGCTGAGCCCGCACATGGACGAGCCGGTAAATGTCATCAACGCGCCGCTGCTGGCCCGCGATCGCGGGATCGAGATCGAGCAGATCACCACCGAGCGGGTGAAGAACTTCGCCAACGTCATGGAGGTGAAGATCTCCACCGACGAGGCCCAGCGCAGCTGTGTCGGGACGATCTTCGGGAACCGTTACCCGCGCATCATCGAGATTCAGGGCTACCGCATGGAGCTGAAGCCCGAAGGGCACGTCGTGATCATAATCAACGACGACAGGCCCGGTGTGGTGGGCCGGTACGGGTCGATCTTCGGCGCCAACAGCATCAACATCGCCGACATGACCTTCTCTCGCAAGAGGACCGATACGGGGATGATGGCCGTTGTCGGTATCAATCTCGATCAACCGCCCACCGATGCGATCATGGAGGAGATCCGCGCGATCGATTTCGTCAAGGAGGCGTACTGCCTCCACCTTCCGGAACTGCCCCTCGAAGAACGCGAAGAATAGAACAGCGGGTAGTGGGTCAGTTTGAAAGGTCGATATAGGAATTCCCCTTGCTGACCGCTCAAGCATGGCGTATACTTCTAGTGGCAGGGTTGACCGATCAAGAAAAGAGAAAGTAGGCGGTCTTAGTGCGCTTGCTGCGTCGATAGTAGCTCACGCTACTGGCGAACAGTTTGACGAGACCGGGAATTTGCTTGCCAAAGCCCAGGCTGAAGGCAAGAATCCCGCTGCCGTTCTGCTAGGGTGGCAGGGCGGATTGAAGGGCGGGAAAGCACGTGCAGCCAAGATGAGCGCGAAGCAACGGCATCTTGCCGCCAAGAAAGCGGCTGCGGCAAGGTGAGGGAAAAGCTCATCTAAACAGCGTCTTAGTTCGATATGATTAGAGGAACACCACTGTTGGCGGGAACAGGGCATGTTTGCATTTAACTTTAAGACGACACTTCAGGCCACGGCCTTCTTGTTGGAGCAGACTCCCAATGGCCGCATGAACTATACGAAGCTTATCAAGCTATTGTATATCGCAGACAGAGAGAGTCTCCAAGATACGGGCGAGCCCATCACTGGCGACCAGATTGTGGCGATGTCGAATGGTCCCGTTCTTAGCAGGGTCTACGATTTAATCAAAGGGGTCATAGAGTCCGCCGAATGGCGAGGCGCTATTGGCAGAGATGGATACCACGTTGTGCTCGGAAGGCCTCCAGGGCAGGGCCTGTTGTGTGAGTACGAAATAGGCAAGCTTTCGGAGGTCTGGGGGCGGTACAAGGACAAGAGTTATGGACAGATGATTGACATTGTACATGAATTCGAGGAGTGGAAGAAGAACGATCCCGGCGAGTCCAAGCGGGATATCCCGCTGGATGATATCCTTGAAGCACTGGGTTTGTCGGATATTGCCGATGAAATCAAGGAAGAGGCAATCGCGCAATGTGCTCACGCACAACTTCTGGGGCAGTAGATGAGCATATTTATCACGGGGCGACGTACAAGGTATGGGGGCCCGACGACAAGCACCTTTACATAATACTCTCTGATCCAAGCCTTGACAGTTCCAAGATATATGTGGTCAATTTCACCAGTTGGAAATCATTGGCGGACCCAAGCTGCATTGTCTGCGCTGGCGAACACCCTTTTGTGAAGCGTAAGACTTGGGTCTATTACAGAAATCCACGCATGGAATCTGCAGCTACGATGAAGATTCGGTTTGATACGCGCGAATTTATCCCTCGGGAGCCTGTCAGCGGTTCTTTGCTCGCTCGGATTTTGGCGGGCGCGGCTTCTTCAAAGCGGGTTCCGGCCGACTGTCGCAAGCTCTTATTGAAGCAGGGATTAATCAGCCCAGCCGAGCGAACCGAAGAAAATGGCTTGACTTGACCGCTCAAGTATAAGTGGTCAGCACCAATCAACTGACCACAGAGAAGACCCCGCGCGAAGCAGAACTAGGGGACCAGTTCTCTCAGTGCACAGGCCCGGGGTAGAAGCCTTCGGCTCGGCGCTTTTCCGACTTGGTGAAGATGTGCGTATCCTCGCGGGTGCTCCAACTCGCTCTTTGTAAGGTTCGGTACCATGATCTGGTCGCGCACCTTCCGCCTAACAGGTGATTGGGAGCAAGCCGCCAAAAAGGCGACGAAGAAGAAACGGCCCAAAGGCGGCTGGCCGAATACGGACAAGCCTAATAGCTTTGACTTATAGCATTATCTCTTCTTGCGCTTCCTGACGGTTTCGACAATGTGTGTGCTCTTTCTCTGCGTCGCTTTCTTTACTGTGGTAAATTTGCCCGTTTTCGCGATCCGTCCTCTTTTAGCCATGAAAGGGCTCCTTACTAAACTTGTTGAACCATTCAATGCGGACCTGGAGACCGATGAAATCTGGTCCTGTGGCAATTGGGTTGTGTGACGTTTTACCTGTGCGCAGATGGTACTGTCATCTGCGCCAAGTGCAAGACCGAATCCGGGGGCGTGCGATTCGGGCAATCAGCAGCCGATGAGCGAGTCCTTGCGCAAAGTACATACTTCCAGGGCTCGCTTTCTCAGTGCACAGGTCCGGGGTAGAATCCTTCGGCGCGGCGCTTTTCTGATTTGGCGAAGAGGTGCGTATTCTCGCGGCAGTCCACACCGACGCGCGAGATCAGCGTCTTTAGGTAATCGATGTGCGGGCAGGGGGGTGCGTGGAAGTTGTCCTTCGTGATGCAGGTGGCTAGCTGGACGACGATGCGCTGCTTGGGTATCTCGTCCGACCGCTTCGCTTGGCGGATCAGGTTGGACAGCTTGCGCTGCAGCGCCCGCCCGCAGCATCCGCCGCAGGTCATCTGGATGGTGCGGTAGGTCCGGTCGGCCGCGTAGTCGGCGAACCCGCCCGTGCGCCCCTGAAACGCCCGGTCGCAGTTGTACCCGCTGCATCGCTGGGCGACGATGTCGCACTGCACGACGACGATGATGTCTTTTTCATTCAGGTCCATTTGCTGGTCTTTCTATCGCGGCAGGACAGGAGCCCCGCCGCACGATCACGTCCGCTAGTAGTCACTTAGTCGCGAAGATGCGGACGTCGGAGCCCAGGTTAAGCGCCCTGACGAGGTATTGCAGGGCGCTGCGGATAGGTCCGAAGCCCGGCCGGCCACCGTAGTATACCATGCGCCGCACGCCGATCAGACCCATATCGCCGAGCATCCGCCGCATCGCAGCCAGCGAGAAGAAGTTCAGGTGCGTCGGGTTGGCCATGTTGAACCAGCGGGCGCCCTGGAGGCGGTATCGCCAGCAGCCGATGTTGGGATACGAGATCGCCAGCACGCCGCCCGGCGCCAACTTCTCGGCGAGCAGCGCCGCTGTCTTGCGCGGATCGATCGTGTGCTCCAGCACCTCAAAGCATGTCACCAGCTCAAAGGCTTCGTTCGGTAGCTTGGCCAGCGCGTCCTCGTGGCCGGTTCGGACGTCCAGGTCAAGTTCGTCGCGTGCGAACCGCGCGGCCGCGTCGGAAAGCTCGATGCCCGTCGCATTCAGCCCGGCTGCGGCGGCCTCCGCCAGGAAGCGCCCCCGCCCGCACCCGTAGTCCAGCACGGACGCGCCCGGACGGATCACCTGCGGGTATTTACGCATCAGCAGTCGCAGAATCGTTCGGTGCAGCACGGTGGAGCTGTCCTGCGCGATCTCGTGGCTGGTTTGCGTCCCGTCGTCGCGGTAGAACTCGCGGCGGTACAGTTCGTCGAGTTCTTCGGGTTCGGGGCGCGGATTGGAGAACAGGCTCCCGCACACGCCGCAGCGCCGGATCGCGTCCATCTTGCGTTGATGGACTTTGGCGGCGCCATCAGCGCCGGACCGGCAGATCGGACAGTGCGATGTCAGCTTCATAGTCCTGGCCCCGCTGTCTGGCGGTCCCGGCTTGCAGGATCACTTGGCTTGCGGTTTTCCCGGCCAGGTGAGGATGGCGCCGGTGTCGGCGCTGGTGGCGTGGGCGGCGTATCGGCCCAGCGCGCCGTGTGTGATCTGCGACGGGCGGGGTTTGTATCGCTTTCGCCTGCGTGTAAACTCAGCCTTGGATACACGCGCGTTAAGCTTCCCGGCCGGGATGTCTATCTTGATAATGTCGCCGTCCTTCAGCAGTCCAATCTCGCCGCCGGCGGCAGCTTCCGGCGAAATGTGCCCGATGCACGGCCCCGACGTCCCGCCGCTGAATCGCCCATCCGTGATCAGGAAGACCTTCTCATACAAACCCATCGCGCGGATGTAGCTGGTCGGCGCGAGCATCTCCTGCATTCCGGGCCCGCCGCGGGGTCCTTCGTTGCGGATGACCACCACGTCGCCGGGTTTGATTTTGCGGGCGAGTATGACGCGGGATGCGTCTTCCTGGGATTCGCAGATGACGGCGCGGCCGGTGAATTTGTACATAGAGGTCGGTAGGCCCGCCAGCTTCAGCACCGCGCCGTTGCGGGCGATGTTCCCGTAGACCACCATCAGGCCGCCTCTGGCGGTGAAGGCCCTGTCTAAAGCCTGTCAGGCCTCGCAAGTCTTGGCGCGTGCGTATCACCGGAAGCGGTAGAGGGTCCGCCTGCGCC
>SDBV01000731.1_pt1 | contig 47486 bp, 48 predicted proteins | sample 2277081 | NCBI WGS metagenome assembly SDBV01 (sample SAMN10402039, study PRJNA504765) | marine sediment metagenome | isolation source: marine sediment core GS10_PC15, 223 cmbsf | place: Arctic Ocean: Southern Knipovich Ridge | collected 2010
ATTCTATCCGCGCAGAGTAACGATAACTATGTAGTCCGTGGCCCCGGAGGGGAGATTCTTATCCCGGCGATTGAGGATACTATAAAATCCGTTGACCTCGATGAGGGACGCATCGTTATTGAACCTATCGAGGGACTGTTAACCTTGAATAGACGGGCAGCCAACTAGATTGCCGCTACACCACCTTACTTTGAGAGCTCGCTAGCCTCTCTGTTTCCCCTTTCTTCGCCTCCTCGTCACCTCAAGTCTAACCAGAGCGCGGCGCAGTGATGCCTCGGTCCGAGCCATATCACCCTCAGGAATACGTTGACTTAGCCGCTCCTCAGCCCGGCGCTTTGCCTCCTCAGCTCGAGCTATATCGATTTCCTCAACCCTCTCCGCAGCATCAGCCAGAACTATCACCCGGTCCGGCCGCACTTCCAGAAAGCCACCGGCAACGACTATCGAGAACTCCTCCCCGCCCTTCTTTATTAGCAGCTCTCCCGGCTGCAGCATGGTCATCAGCGGAGCATGGTGAGGCAATATCCCCAGTTGCCCTTCCATCCCAGGAGCGACAACCACATCCACCTCGTCGGAAAAGGTCATCCGTTCAGCAGTAACCACGTCCAGCTTTATAGTAGCCATTTACTTTTGCCCTGTCTCTATCATTCTAGCCGCCTCAACCGCTTCATCAATGGTGCCTACCATATAGAATGCCGATTCTGGCAGGGTATCATGCTTACCTTCCAGAATCTCCTGAAAACCGCGCACTGTTTCCTTTATCGGCACATATCTCCCTTTTCTGCCGGTAAATATTTCAGTAACATACATTGGCTGGGACAAAAACCTCTGTATTTTTCGGGCTCGTGCCACCGTAATCTTGTCTTCCTCGCTAAGTTCTTCTATACCCAGGATGGCGATTACATCCTGAAGGTCCTTATATCTTTGGAGTACCTGCTGCACCTGACGGGCTACGCGGTAGTGCTCTTCGCCGATAAACTCAGCGTCCAGTATACGAGAGGTCGAGGCTAGCGGGTCAACCGCTGGATACAAGCCCTGCTCAGCAATAGACCTCTCCAGGGCAACAACTGCGTCAAAATGCCCGAAGGTAGTAGCCACCCCCGGGTCAGTATAATCATCAGCCGGAACATATATAGCCTGAAAGGATGTAATCGAGCCCTGCTTGGTAGAGGTAATCCGCTCTTCCAATTCAGCCATTTCCGTAGCCAGGGTGGGTTGATAGCCCACGGCGGATGGCATACGCCCCAGTAAAGCTGATACCTCCATGCCGGCCAGGGTATAGCGATAGATATTATCGATAAAAAGCAACACATCCTGATTTTCCTTATCACGAAAGTACTCGGCCATGGTCAAGCCGGTTAGTCCAACACGGAGGCGAACCCCCGGCGGTTCATTCATCTGACCAAAGACAAGAACCGCCTTTTCCATCACGCCTGACGCCTTCATTTCGTTCCACAGGTCATTGCCCTCCCGGGACCGTTCACCGATACCGGTGAAAATAGAAAACCCGCCATGCTCAGTGGCAATATTTCGGATAAGCTCCATGATGATAACTGTCTTTCCCACACCGGCGCCGCCAAAGGCGCCTATCTTGCCCCCTTTATTAAAGGGCGTAATCAGGTCAATAACCTTGAGTCCTGTCTCCAGAATCTGGGTAGTTGTCTCCTGGTCCTGAAAGGAAGGAGAAGGGCGATGCACCGGCCAGTGCTCCGTAGCCTTAACCGGACCAAGGTTATCTAAAGGCTCTCCCATAACATTGAACAGCCGACCCAGGGTAGCTTTTCCTACCGGTACGCTGAGCGGAGCGCCGGTATCAATGGCTTCAGCACCCCGCCCCAGGCCATCTGTGGGCGCCAGAGACAAACAGCGCACCCAGTTATTACCGATATGCTCCTGAACCTCAAGCACAATCTTGCCACCTTCTCCCGGAATCTCAACAGCATTGTAAAGCGCCGGGAGTCCATCAGGCGGAAACTCTATATCAACCACTGTCCCTATTATTTGAGTTACGGTGCCCTTTGCCATCAAAACCTCCTCTGCTTAAGTTACCGCCGCCGCTCCGCTGGTAATATCAAGAAGCTCTTCGGTTATCAGTTCCTGGCGCGCCTTATTGTACACCAGGGTTAAATCCTGGATAAGCTCGTTGGCATTATCAGTGGCATTACGCATGGCCACCATCCTGGCCGACTGCTCACTGGCAATAGACTCCAGAATAGCATGGTATACGCGCATCTCGACAAATCGAGGTAAAAGCTCACCTAATACTGCACCTGAGCTCGGTTCAAATATATAGTCTACACTCTGTCCCACCGGCAAGCTGGCTGGCTCAACCGGAAGTATCTGCTGTAGAACCGGCTTCTGGGCCATTGTCGATATAAATTGTGTATAGGCCAGATAAACCAAATCAATTGAGCCATCGGCATAACCATCGATAATGATGCGGGAAACGGGCAGTGTATCCAGCAGGCTGGGGCGGTCTCCAAGCTGGGTAAACTCAGCCTGAATATCAACACCGTATCGCCTCATAAAATCAAACCCTTTGCGCCCGACTGCGACCAGGCTAACCGGCACACTCTGCTCCAGGGCAAAACCGGCCGTCATGCGGTTAATATTGACCACAAGCCCGCCACATAAACCACGGTCAGGGGTAATATGCACGATAGCGACCTTGGTTACCGGTCTTCGCTGCAATAAGGGATGCAGTTCCTCGCCAGCCTGGGGCAAAGCCGCCAGGTCAGCTATCACCTGACCAATCTTCTCAGAGTAGGGGCGCCCAGCTAAGCCACGCTCCTGCGCCCGCCTCATCCTGGAGACCGCAATCATCTCCATAGCCCGGGTAATGTGAGCTATGCTCCGTATGCTGCGTATCCGCCGACGTATCACGCGAATATTAGCCAACCTTCGACCTCACCCCCTCAGGTTTTTTATTTAGTAACCCCATCCCCTGTATCCCCTTCCCCTTGACAAGGGGAAGGGGAATTAGTTATATAAGAGAGGCGAAGCCTCTCTTTGACTCTCCTTATTCCAGGACTGAAAGTCAAGTGAGTTTATAGAGGGGGCTTTGCACCTTCAAACTACCCCGAATTATACTTTGTTTCCCACAGCACTGGCCGAATTATCCATCGCTGGAGCCTTCAACACTACCAATGCTTCCTTATAAAGTGAAATATTATGTAACCCAGCCCGCCTGCGAATGCAAGCGCAAATAAAATTAACCCTTCCATCCCTGTTTAAACTCCAGAATGGCTGCCTTTAGTGCCTCTTCAGTCTCAGCCGTAATTTGCTTTTCCCCGGCAATACTGGCAGTAACTTCGGGGTGATTCGCCTCCATAAAGCTATAATAATCATTCTCAAAAGCAGTAACTTCGCTTACCGCCACATCATCAACGTAGCCATTAATAGCCGCATACAATATCATTACCTGTTTTTCCAATGACAAAGGGGAATACTGGGGCTGTTTCAGAATTTGAATTACTCGCTGACCGCGCTCAAGCTGAGCTCGGGTCCCTTTATCCAGCTCAGCCGTGCCGAATTGAGCAAAGGCAGCCAGTTCCCGGTATTGAGCCAGCTCCAGCCTGAGCCTGCCGGCCACCTGCTTCATTGCCTTGGTCTGAGCAGCGCTCCCGACTCTTGAAACTGACAACCCTACGTTTAATGCTGGCCTGATGCCGGCGTTAAACAGGTCTGTCTCCAGGTACATCTGACCATCAGTAATGGAGATAACATTGGTCGGAATATAGGCAGACATATCGCCAGCCTGCGTTTCAATAATCGGCAAAGCGGTAAGGGAACCCCCGCCATATTCCAGGGCATATTTAGCCGCCCTCTCCAGCAACCGACTATGCAGGTAAAAGACATCACCGGGATAAGCCTCTCGCCCCGGCGGCCGGCGCAGCAATAACGAAAGCTGCCGGTAAGCCCAGGCATGCTTGGAAAGGTCGTCATAGATAACTAAAACATCCTGACCATTTTCCATAAACTCCTCACCCATGGCACAGCCGGCATAAGGCGCAATATACTGTTGAGCGGCTGAATCAGAGGCATTAGCGGCAACAACGATGGTATGCTCCATAGCTCCACGGCTTTCCAGGGTGGCTACCACCTGTGCCACCTTGGACACTTTCTGACCAATGGCCACATAGATGCAGATTAAATCACCGCCCTTTTGATTGATAATGGTATCAAGGGCAATGGCTGTTTTCCCGGTTGACCGGTCGCCAATGATAAGCTCTCTCTGCCCCCGGCCCAAAGGAATCATACTATCGATAGCTTTAATACCAGTTTGCACCGGGGTATCTACTGACTTACGCAAGGTAACATTGGGGGCAATCCGCTCCACCGGACGGGTCCTGCCAGTCTTAACCGCACCCTTGCCATCTAAAGGAAGACCCAAAGCATCAACCACCCGGCCGATAAGCTCTTTGCCAACTGGCACCTCAGCAATCCGCCCGGTGCACCGAGCCTCATCCCCTTCCTTAATCTGAGTGTAGTCACCGAGGACGATAGCCGCTACGTTATCCTCTTCCAGATTCAGGACAATCCCCATAACCTCATTGGGAAACTGAAGAAGCTCACTATACTTAGCGGCGGCAAGCCCATGAATTCGGGCAATACCATCACCAATCTCAATCACAGTACCTACATCAACCATGGCTACTGTGGTGCCAAATTGCTCAATCTGTTGCTTTATAACTGAAACAATATCTTGCCCCCTGCTTGTCACCTGATATGCCTCCTTGCTATCTTCACCATTCTATCTTCCTGCCCTCGCCAACTCTCTCCTTAACGCCTCTAATTTACTGCGAGTGCTGCCATCCAGCAGCTTACCGCCAACTCTGGCTATAACCCCACTGATGAGCCCAGAATCTACCTCAGCTTTAAGCACCACCTTCTTACCAATCGCCGCCCCAAGATGCTGAGCTAGCCTTTGTTTATCTTCATCATCAAGCGGTATGGCAGTGGTAACATCCGCCGGCTCTATACCCCGGTAGCTATCCAGCCGTCGCTGGTAATCCCCGGCAATCTCCCTTACCATACTTAGCCTGCCTCTGGTTACCAGCAAATAAACCAGATTTAGTGCCAGGGGATTTATGCCGCCCAACCGCTCATCCAGCAGCCTGGCTTTGTCGTCAAAATCAAATTTGGGGCTCTCTAGAAAGTTGATAAGCCCGGCGTCATCATACAGGTGGACAATCTGGTCTAAGTCAGACCGCCACCTATCCAATTCCTGCTTATCCAGTGCAATTTCGAAAATGGCCTGTGAATAACGCCTGGCATGAACTCCTCTCGCCACTCTCATCCCCCCTATATACTAGAAACTAGCCCTTTTTCAGGGTGGTGCTTTCCTCAAGCACCCTATCAATAAGCTGACGATGTGCTTTCTTGTCCAGCGAACGGTCGATAACCTTACCTGCCGCCATTATGGCCAGGTCAGCAAACTCCTTGCGCAGCTCATCAATAGCCTCATCACGCTCCCGCTGTATCTCCACGCGTGCCCGAGCAATAAGCGATTCCGCTTCCTGCCTGGCTTCTTCCTGTGCCCGCCGTCTGGTCTCTTCTCCGGTGCGCACGCCCCTGGCTATTATCTCCTTCCCCTCTTTAGCGGCGGCGTCCAGACTCTTCTTAACCTCTTCCTCAGCTTGCGAGGCCTGCCCCTTGATAAGCTCAGTCTGCTCCATGCTCTCCTTGACCTTCCGGGAACGCTCATCAAGAATTCTCATGATAGGCTTATAGGCGACCAGGTACAAGAGGCCAAGCAGAATAGCAAAGTTTATAATTTGAGCCAATATTGTTGGCAAATTTATACCAAGTCCTTCCAAAGGCGCCTCCTTTCAAACAGCCGGTAAAAAACCTTATCAACGGCAGAAACTTACCAGACTGTCCAAAGTTACATTAGAACAAATACCCAGGTAATAATCGCCATGGCTATGGTTATACCGATGCCGATAACACCCAAGGCTATCACTACTATAAAAGCGGGAAGACCGCTATCTTCCATAACTATACCCCCGTTTTTACTACCATCTACACTACTAAAGCAAGTAAAATTGCCACTATCAGGGCATAAATGGCAATCGCCTCAGCGAAGGCTATGGCCAGTATCATATTGGTCAGTATCGGCCCTCTAGCCTCAGGATTTCGCCCCAGCGCCTGCATAGCGCCATAGCCCAAAATGCCAATGCCAATTCCAGGCCCTATGGCACCCAAGCCTATGGCCAGTCCCGCCGCCAACATCTTAACCGCTTCTGCTTCCACTTTCCAACCTCCTTTTCCGAAAGTATACTTATCAGTCCGCCTCAACATGGTGAGAGGTAACCGCAAGAGTAACAAATACCAGCGTTAAGCCAGCAAAGATAAGGGCTTGAACAAAGCCAACCAGCAACTCCAGCCCATAAAAAGGCAAGGCCAGCACCCAGGGAACGAGGAAGGCGACAATTAATAGCAGTATTTCACCAGCCGTCATATTGCCGAAGAGACGGAAGGTAAAGCTGACAATACGTATGAGCTCGCTCAATCCTTCCAATATGCCCACAAAAACGTCAATAAATCCGGTAAATAGACCTCCGAGCCCGGCTTTGAACCTCCCCCTTAAAAGCTGTCCCGTGCTTCTAAATAACTGCCCTACGTTAATGAACTTGCCCAGATAACGGAAGCCAAGCGACCTTATGCCAAAATACTCAACAAAGACAAAGGATATCAGCGCCAGAGCCAGGGGCAGGTTAATATCAGTGTTTGCCCCTCTCAGCAAATGCACTGCCTCGCCCTCCGAGCCGGTGACAAATATCGAGCCGAAGCCGGGCAGCAGGCTCGTCCAGGCATTCACCAGAACGAAGAGAAAAATAGTAGCTATTACAGGGAAGAAACGGCGCCCGTTTTTCTCGCCAGCCACACTCTGACAGAAGCTGAGAAGCCGTTCGATAACAAGCTCTAACAGGCTCTGCCACCGGGAGGGAATTAGCTTAACCTTGCGAGTCGCCGTATAGAACATCCCCACCAGGACGACGATGGTAAGCCAGGTAGCCAGAATGCTATTAGTAACCGGAAAGCTAAACAGGTGAAAAACCGCTTCTGCAGGCAGCCTGGGGTCAGGCCTGGGTATACTAAGCCAGCCTGGTAACCCCAGGTCACCAAACAGACTTTTTCCCAGAGGGCCACTGATAAAGCCAACTACAAAAAGAAGAAATAATATTCCCGCGATAGAGAATAACCAACCACGTTTAGGCACTAGTTATTCTCCTTGTCCCGACTATTACCCATGAGAGGCAAAAGCATCCGATAAACACCATAAATTGCGGTAACAACCCCCAATAACAGCCCAACTATTACCAGAATAGGTCCGGTACCCAGCTTACTATCCAACCAGAAGCCAGCAGCAACACCCAGCAAGATGGCACCGCCAATAAAAAATCCGACACCGGTAAGCCTTAAAGCCGCACCCCACCTGCTCATACCAACCCCTGAGCATAATATCAAACCTTTACCCTGAGGTCAAGCTCAATTTATTACAAGAGGCCTGTTGTCAAACACAAACTCGCCTCTGATAAACGCTCTGCTTTTAGTCACTAAAGAGCCCTAGATTTTCTCTAGGGCTCTTTAGTGCAAAATCCAGGCCAAACACAACAACGCCTTTATTTCTTTTTGAAATCCTTACAAAAAAGCCGGGAAAAATCCCCCTTGAAACCTTTCAGGAAGTTATGCGTGTCAAGCACGTCATCCGCAGTTAACACGTCTATATCTCTAAACCTATCTAGCTCTGCCTCAGTGAGGTCCGTAACCGGTTCCAGCAGCCTGTCTTCCTTAATTACTACCGCCACTAAAGACTGTGTATGACAGGCGGAACAACGTGCCTTCAAATACCATAAATCCTCACAATGGCCAAGAATGCTAACGCTACTGACTGCGTAGCGCTGCCCACAAACACCGCACTTTATTGAAGCTATTAACTTTTTTATCATGCTTTCTTCCACCAATTCAGCCTCCAGTTCACTGACAAAACCCGGCCTAAGACTTACGCTTATCGAAGTCCTCTAAATCAAGGGTATTAATAAAATCATAGAAAGCCGACATCTTTTTCATATCCTCTTCACTAACTTTCTTGCCTTTGCCACTACCCACTTCCTGTTCCCCTTCCTCAAAAATAGGTTTACCAGTCTCCTTATCCAGCAGGATACCGGCTTTATCTAACACTGCCTCCTCAGTATAAATAGGCACATCTGTCCTCACCGCCAGTGCCAGGGCGTCGCTGGGACGAGAGTCCACTTCCAGCTTACCTCCGTCTACATTAAGGATTATCTTGGCATAGAAGGTATCATTCTTAAGGTCACTGACAATTATAGAATCAATAGTAGCCCCCAAGGTATCAATGACCAAACGCAGCAAATCATGGGTTAAAGGTCGAGGTACAGTGACCCCCTGTAGTTTTACAGCTATAGCATCCGCTTCAGCGGCACCAATCCAGATAGGTAAATATCGTTCTGCCATTTTCTCTTTCAGTATCACCACTCGCTGATAATTCATCAGGCTAACCCTAATGCTGTCAATAGTCATTTCTATCATGGCAACCCCCCCTATCTCTTACCCGACATATTCAATTTTACTCCCCGCCATTACCCAGTGTCAACCTGACCAAGAGCCAATTTCTTATGCCACTACCGGCACGGATTATTCTTCAACTACACCATTTCAGGTTTTTATTTGATAATCCACCGATGATTATCACAGGTACTAACGCCTTTCTGTTTTCTCGGCTACTGTTGATGATAGTGATGTTAAATAATCGCTATATCCATGCCGCTCACTAGAACACCTTATTGTAGTATGTGGTATAATGGCCAAGCATGCAGCAAGGGAATTTATGGTATTAAGTGGGGTTAGAAGAGTTGGAGACCGCCTAAATAATTACGCTCCGCTACTCTTCATAAGAGAGAAATAAAGGGTGAGGAACTGGTAAGCAATCTCAATAAAAGTCAATAACTACTAATCTGATTTTGAAGGAGGGTTTTATTTTGGGCACAAGTTCAGAGGCTATTGTCTGGTTCAATGAGGTCACTAAAGCCGATGTATCCACTGTTGGTGGTAAAGGGGCGAATCTAGGTGAAATGACCAACGCCAATATGCCCGTACCACCCGGGTTTATTGTAACGGCCGGCGCCTACTTCGACTTTCTTAAAAAGGCAAAAATCAGCGATAAAATCAGAGACCAACTCGAACCTCTAGACTCTAATGATAGTAAGCAGCTTCAGCAAATTTCCACTGATATCAAACAAATAATTATGGATGCTCCCATGCCACCGGAACTGGCGGTGAAGATTAAAGAAGCTTACCAGAAAATGGGAGGGGGACTGGTGGCTGTTCGCTCTTCAGCTACTGCCGAAGACCTGCCCGAAGCTTCCTTTGCCGGCCAGCAGCGTACCTTTCTCAACGTGAACGGTGAAGAGGAGGTGGTGGCTGCCGTTCAGGGCTGCTGGGCATCTCTCTTCGAGGCAAGAGCCATTTTCTACCGTGAGCATCAGGGCTTTGACCATTTCACAGTCGGCATTGCGGTCCCGGTGCAAAAGATGGTACAGTCTCAGGCCTCTGGTGTCATGTTTACCCTGGAACCAGTAACCAGTGACCCGAGCAAGATTATCATTGAGGCTGTCTTTGGGCTCGGTGAAGCTATCGTCGGCGGCGAGGTAACCCCTGACCTTTATATTATAGAAAAAGAGGGGCTAAGAATTGACGCTAAGCAGATAGGTGCGCAGGAATGGCAACTAGTCAGGAATACAACCGGCAGAGATAGTGAGGTCAACATTCAGGTGGCTCTCTCCCCCTCAAATCAGAGTCAGCAAAAAATATCGGATGAGGACATAATACAACTAGCCAGGCTGGGAAAACAGCTGGAGGACCACTACCAGTTCCCTCAGGATATTGAATGGGCAAAGGAGGAGAATAAGCTCTTTATTGTCCAAACCCGCCCGGTAACCACTATAAAGGAAAGAGCTAATACTGCGCCAGAAATCCAAGCTCCGGTGCTCATTTCCGGGGCTGCAGCCAGCCCGGGTATGGCATCAGGACCAGTCAAAATAGTACACGACCCCTCCGAAATAGACCAGGTTGTAAGTGGCAATATCCTGGTCGCTGAAATGACCACCCCCGATTTTGTGCCGGCAATGAAACGGGCCGCTGCCATTGTCACTGACCGAGGTGGTAGGACCTCACATGCGGCAATTGTTAGCCGGGAACTAGGCATACCCTGCGTCGTCGGTACCCAGGAAGCAACATCCGCCCTCACGGATGGGCAGATAATTACTGTCGATGGCTCACAGGGTAAAGTTTACCAGGGTAAAGTGGCTCAGGATAAAACAAGATTCCTTGCCGAGGCTCTTAAAGAACAAATTAAGACTAAGACCAGGATTTATGTAAACCTGGCTCAGCCTGAACTGGCCGAGAAAGTGGCGGCACGCAATGTCGATGGCATAGGCCTGCTCCGAGCTGAGTTCATTGTTGGCGACATCGGCGAGCACCCAAGCTACATGATTAGCCAGAACCGGGGCAGTGAATTTGCCCGTAAACTTGCCGATGGTATCGCTATCTTTGCTAAAGCCTTTAATCCTCGCCCGGTTGTCTATAGAACCACCGATTTCAAGACCAATGAATACCGGGAATTGAAAGGCGGTCAAGAGTATGAGGGTGAGGAGGAGAACCCCATGCTGGGGTATAGAGGAGCGTCACGATACATCACTGACATCGATGTCTTTAAGCTCGAGCTAGAGGCTATAAAGAAGGTGAGGCAAGACTATAAAAACCTGTGGGTGATGATTCCTTTCGTCAGGACGGTTAGTGAACTTGCCAGAACCAAAGAGATTATGGAATCGGAGGGACTGGTGCGTTCCGAAGACTTCAAGTTATGGATGATGGTTGAAGTACCGTCCAACATCTTTCTTATAGAGAAATTTATCGAAGTAGGTATTGATGGCATATCTATTGGCTCAAATGACCTGACCCAGCTTATCCTGGGGGTTGACCGGGATAGCGAGAAGCTGCAGGAAACCTTTGACGAGCGGGATGAGGCGGTGCTTATCGCTCTGGAAAGAGCAATTACGGCAGCCAAGAGCATGGGCATAACCTCCTCAATTTGTGGACAGGCGCCATCGGTGTACCCCGAGCTTACCGAGAAACTGGTAGAATGGGGTATAACCTCAGTCTCGCTAAGCCCAGACATGATTGGCACCACCCGGGAGATAATTGCTAAGGCAGAAAAGAGGTTGGGAATTAAGCCTTAATGATTAGTCGGCTTGATATCCGCCACAGGATTGAGGCAAGAGAAGAGGAGCTTTCTCCCTGTGCGGTGAAAAGCAGGTTATCACGGGGTAGACTTAAATACGAAGAGCCTTCTCCGGTGCGCACCTCATTCCAGCGAGACCGAGACCGCATTATCCACAGTAAGGCTTTTCGCCGTCTCAAGCACAAAACGCAGGTTTTCATTGCCCCTCTGGGTGACCACTACGTAACCCGACTCACCCATACCCTGGAGGTGTCTCAAATAGGCCGGACTATAGCTCGCGCCTTAAATCTTAATGAGGATTTAACTGAGGCGATTGCTCTGGGTCATGACCTTGGCCATACCCCGTTCGGTCATGTGGGTGAGGATGTTCTGAACGAGCTCTCCGGCGAGGGATTCAGACATAATGAGCAAAGCCTGCGAGTTGTCGACCTTTTAGAGAAGGATGGCCGGGGGCTGAATCTTACCTGGGAGGTAAGGGACGGCATCCTTAACCACTCTAAGACAAGAAAAAACATCCTGGGGGAAGACTTGGGAAGGCCTGATACTCTGGAAGGCCAGGTATGTAAGATTGCCGATGTCATTGCCTATATCAATCATGATATAGGCGACGCTCTAAGGGCAGGCATAATCACCGAGTCTGATTTGCCGTCAGGCCCGATTAGTGTGCTGGGACATTCCCATTCACAGCGCATCGATACTATGGTCAGCGATGTCATTGTATGCTCCTGGGCAGCGACCGGCGATAGCCCGGCTGAACCACACACAATCAGTATGAGCCACCGTATTCTGGAGGCAACCAGTGCGCTGCGTGACTTTCTTTTTGACCAGGTGTATAATGTGCGTTCAGCCCAGGAAGAGTCAGAAAAGGCAAGAGAAGTATTACGTCTGTTGTACCAATACTTCAGCGAGCATGAAGACAAACTACCCGCCGAGTACCGCCGCGGCGGTGATGAAGCGGAACGAAGGGTAGTTGATTATATTGCCGGTATGACCGACCAATATGCCCTCAGGATGGCTGAAGAACTGGCACTAACCAGAAGCAAAGCTAAATAAGAAATTCCCTTCCCCAAAATAGGGAGGATGTATTCTTGGCATGAAGGGGACAAAGGTCGAAGACTCTTCGAGGGATAGGGTTATAAAATACTAAGATGAGCGTTATAGACGAGATAAAACAAAGAACTGACATTGTGGATTTTGTCAGTGAATATCTCCCTTTGACCAAGTCAGGACGCAACCTCCGAGGTCTGTGTCCTTTCCACAGTGAAAAACACCCCTCCTTCTTCGTCTATCCTGACCAGCAGACTTGGCACTGCTTCGGCGCCTGCGGCGCCGGCGGTGACGTGTTCTCTTTTGTTATGAAAAAACAGGGTATCGGTTTTGGAGATGCGCTGCGTCTCCTCGCCCAAAGGGCAGGAGTCACCCTCCCCTCCAAACCTGAAGCGGAAGGTGGAAAGAAAGAAAGGCTCTACCAGGCTAACCAGGCGGCTGCCCAGTATTTTCACAATTTGCTTATAGGCTCACCGGACGGAGAGAAGGCGCGAGACTATGCGGCCAGCCGGGGTCTTTCACTTGAAACTATCGCTAACTTTCAGCTTGGCTTCAGCCCGAATAGCTGGGAAGCGCTTAATCAATACCTGCTGGAGAAGGGCTACACTGAGAACGAGTTGCTAGAATCTGGTCTAGTCTTAGAAACAGAGCAGGGCAAAAGGCATGACCGTTTCCGGAACCGGCTAATGTTCCCTATATCAGATATCAGGGGCCATACTGTGGGCTTCGGAGCCAGGGCGCTTGATGATTCCCTGCCTAAATACCTTAATTCACCGCAGACCCCAATCTTTGATAAGAGCAGCAATTTATATGCCATAAACCTGGCCCACCAGGCTATCAGGCAGCAGGGCCAGGCAGTGATTGTAGAGGGGTATATGGATGTTATTATTGCCCACCAAAACGGGTTCACCAACGTAGTTGCCCCTATGGGGACATCGGTTACCGAGAAGCAATTTAACGCTATAAAGAGGCTGGCGAAAATCATGATTTTCGCCCTTGATGCGGATGCGGCCGGCATAGAGGCTATGCTGCGGGTGGAACGAACGTCAACCGAAGTCCTATATAGAGATGTGATAAGTGTGCAAAGCCGCGACCCCAATCAGCCGGCGCCACCTCTGGACGAATCTCAAGTGCGGCAGGACCAGAAGTACCAGCGGATAGTTGCCTATGCCGGTATCCCTGATGTTGAGGTGAAAGTCCTTGTCCTGCCCGCAGGCAAAGACCCAGATGATGTTATTAAGGAAGACCCTCAAAAATGGCAAACTCTGCTGGAAGAGGCTATACCGGTAGTCGACTACACAATTGACACGGTCGCTTCCAGACTTGACCTGACTACAGCCGAGGGCAAGTCTTCAGCCACGGGCAAGCTCCTGCCTATCATCGCCGGGATAAAAGACGCCGTCCGCCGGGAGCATTATTTACAGAAACTGGCTCGTCTGGTCAAGGTCAGCGAGGGTACCCTGGAAGCAGCCCTGGGCCAGATTAAGCCTGAGCGTAAGGCTAGACAACCAAAGCAAAAGGCTATCGCTGATGCTTTGCGGCCTGCCTTATCCAATCTCATTGAGGAATATTGCCTGTCTTTGCTGCTGCAGCATCCTGAGCTTAAAGCCCACTGCCAGGGTCTTTCACCGGATTACTTTGCCGATACCCAAAACCGTGAAATATTTGTTGCCTATCTGCGTGCCGACGAGGTAGAATTGATTAAGGCAGAGCTTGATAGTACTTTTCATGAGTATATTGATGCCCTGCTAAGCAAGAGCCTGCCGGCTAACCAGATAGAGCCTAGATTCGCTCAGTGCGCCCTGCGACTGCGGGAAATATATCTCCGAAACCTGGAAACTAAAAAAGCGGAGGCATTAGCCCTGGCTGCGGAGTCAGGGGGTACAAACGCAGAGCTGGCCGAACTTGAAGAGCAGGGGATAAATATTAGTGCCCAACTCGGTGAAGTTTTCGCTCAAAAGAGTCAGACAAGGCCGAGAATAAAGGGGGTTGAGAAATGACCTCAGAACATAATAACAACTTTACCCACTTCGTGCCCTCACGCGAGGTTGACGAAGATGAAGAATTAACTCCAGGCAAAGAGCTAGAAACTCAACTTGAATCTCCGGCCCCATCCGAGATAGAGACACCGCTACCGCAATTTGAAGCGCAAGATGTAGTAGATGACCCGGTACACATGTACCTCCATGAAATTGGCAAAGTGCGCCTCCTCACCGCTGATGATGAAAAGGTTCTAGCCAAAAATATGGAGCAGGGTAAATACATCAAGGAGATTAAACAGGACTACCTTGGAAAATATCGGAGGGAACCTTCAGCGACGGAAATAATACTTATTATGCTCAAGGAGCTGGGGCAGGCTTCTCCTGTCATCCATCTGCTCCAGAAGCACCTCGATTTAGCACCTACCGACAACCTTAAAGATATCATCCTCAATACTAAATTTCGGGACAGTTTTGATATTGAAATCGACCAACAGCTGGTCCAAGAAACGGCTCGCCATACAGACCAATCTATACTGGCAATAGAGAAGCTATTTATCGATCTATCTTTAATTATCAACGTATTGCCGGGGGAAATTTTTGATGTTATCGGCGATGGCGTATCCATAACTGATATCCAAGGTCTGACCGCCGATATCGCTTTCATAGAGTCCATCCAGGCTCATGAGAAGAAATTAAAAGATTACCTGGATGATGTTGAGCAGGAAGCCGAAAAATCTGAGAAGCACCTTACTGAAGCCAACCTGCGTCTGGTAGTCAGCGTAGCCAAGAAACATATTGGCCGGGGCATGTCTCTCCTCGACCTGGTTCAGGAAGGAAATATCGGATTAATCAGAGCCGTGCAGAAGTTTGACTACCGAAGAGGCTATAAGTTCAGCACCTATGCCACCTGGTGGATTCGCCAGGCTATCACCCGGGCTATCGCTGACCAGGCACGCACTATTCGTATCCCGGTCCATATGGTCGAAACCATCAACCGGCTGCTCAGAGTAAGCCGCCGTCTGGCTCAGGAATACGGGCGTGAGCCTACCGCTGCCGAAATAGGCCGGGGAATAGAGCTATCTCCAGAAAAAGTGAGAGAAATAGTCAAGGTGGCACAGCTGCCTATATCACTGGAGTCACCGCTGGGCGAGGAGGAGGACAGCCACCTGAGCGACTTCATAGAGGACCGCAATGCCTTACCACCCGTTGACGCCGCCTCCAGGCAATTGCTCAAGGAGCAAATAGATGAGGTGCTGTCCAGCCTCACCCCCCGTGAGCGGCAGGTGCTCCGCTTCAGGTTTGGTCTTGAGGATGGGCGGAGTCGCACTCTGGAAGAGGTGGGGAAGGAGTTCAGTGTTACCAGGGAGCGGATCCGCCAGATTGAAGCCAAAGCCCTGCGCAAGCTGCGCCACCCCAGCCGCAGCCGCAAGCTACGGGATTACCTGGACTAAGGAAACCCATCCCCCTGACCCCCTTCCCTCGGGATTAAGGGAAGGGGATAGAATCTAAATCACACCCGAGATATCCCATCTTCTTATGAAATTGTCGTTGAGGGCATCATATATTTCCCTGTAATATGCACGACCGAGAACAACAGCGAAACTTTCTTTCGCACCTAGGTCTTTCATACTGTGCCCAATTAAAGTCACCTTGTCTTCTGAAATTATGTACCTATCATGTATATCTGCATTTGGATAGTCTCTGAACTCTACATTTGGGTTCTCAGTCTTGAAATCTGCAACATCACGAACAAATTTGTCTTTGTCTCGCTCTCTGAGGTTCCCAAGTCTCGTCAGAACCTTCATAGACCTGTCCTTAAGGTTTGCCAATACATCCAACGTTTTTTCGCTGCAATAAGGGTCAAGAATCTTGAGGCTTCCTATTAAGCCACTGAATACCTGATTCTTAAGTAGTCTTTTGGCGGTATATCTGGTATCCGGTTCGAAATAGAAGGCGTTAACTATATCGCTTTTTCGCAACGATAATAAATGCTCCTTGCCCGGTTTCATTATTTCGTAATATGTAATGCCGTTTTCATAGTATCGGTGAACCTTGGTAGATGCTCTTTTTAGCGCATTTGTAACGGAAGTGGCAATGATGCTAATTTCTTCAGTACCTACTATGGTCGATGCTATTTGTTCAGCCGTTAGTCTCTTTTGACCCAATTTTTCCTTTGCTAGGCATAACACCCATAACGCCATATCTAAAGGCTTTTCACATTCAGTGAAATCCACAATGCCGCTCTTATCAGCTTCTCTGAATTTTGCTACGAACTCTTGCCTATCTTTTGACACCTTCATTCACCTTCTGGTAATCCTTCTTCAACAAACTTTTCTCCCGAGTTTGTTAAAACCCACGCCTTCAATTTGTCCTTCTTCTCTTTCGCTTCCATCATGTGCCCCTTGCCTATGTTCAAATTCACCTTATCATTTATATTGGCCGGCAGTGGTTCCTTTGCCGACCTGAAGCCATCCGCCAAATCCCTCGTGTTGAAGCTATCCATTGACTCGAAATGCTCCAGATAGTATCCAATGACTAAAGTCCTCTGGACGTCGTCGTTGGGTTTCTTAGTCAACAAAAATTCTTTTACCGACAATTTCTTTTCTTCAGCCTGTATTATCTTAGTTGGTGCACCCTCCAATACAGATATTCTCCTTTCATGGTCATCCACCTTTTTCATCAGGTCCTTTATGATACCTTCTTCTGCCATGTCATTCCTCCTATTTCTAGATTTTATGCCTTCTGCGTCATCGCCTCGTTCACTTTCTATTTTCTCTATTGACTCTTTTCTCACTTATCATAGCTTTTACTTTTTCTAAAGCATGGTTGGGAATATAGTACTTCCTGTCGTCAGACTGTTCAATAACTCTATCTTCGAATAAATTCCTTAATGCTGGATTTACCGTGCCTTTTTTTAACCCTGTCTTTTGCATTATTTCGGTCGCAGAAGCTTTTTCTTCTGGCAAAGGCAAACCCAAAGCTACCATAGCCTTCCTTGCTATGAGATATAAAAGTATTTTTATATTGGCCTTTAAGTCATTCCAAGAACTCAGTGGCCTAATATCACAAGTTTCCTTGTCAATTTTGAGGAATGGTTCAAGTATTTCGGCCACCATCTTCTCGTCAATCTCTTTACCACTAACTAACAGTTTTTCTAATTCGTCGCTCATAACATACCTCCGCATAGAATTTGGTTAATTCTACCATATCTCAATTCATTTGTCAATACCCTCTGGTGCTATTTTGCCAACATTTATATTAGTAATCTAATAAATAGACTAGCATAGTCCGTACAACCAGTTGTATCGTTTTATAACGCATTATTTCTATATCAGGACATTATAATATTTTATAAAAGATTGTATACTATTATCACCACGTAATATATGATTATCATAATTTATATCTAATTTTAGCTATTCAAATCTAATATATAATATAGCTGGATATATAGCAACCTATATTTACAGAAATACTACGTGTAATGAGTTCACTAAATTAAGTAGTGACCATAAGTAATAATAAGAGATTATATAATATATATTATTAGACATTGCTCTTGATTTGTCAAAATAGAAGCAGAGCGTTAAAGAGGGGCGGAAGCCCCTCTTTTTTATACCTCCCCCTCTCCTCGCAGGAGAGGGGGATACAGGGGGTGAGGTGGATAAACAATCTCCCGACTATGCTAAAATGAATAAACTGAGGTTATGGCACTTAAGATTTTGGAGTTTTGCCAGTGATTCCCATCAAGCTGACAGTGCGTAATTTTATGCCCTATCGGGATAATGTGCCGGCATTAAGCTTTGAAGGTATCCATACCGCCTGCATCTCCGGCGACAACGGCAACGGCAAGTCAGCCTTGCTTGACGCCATGACCTGGGCGCTCTGGGGACGAGCCAGAGCTAAGAGTGACGATGACCTCATTCACCTGGGTCAGGCTGAAATGGAGGTGGAGTTTGACTTCGCCGTGGGAGAACAGACCTACCGCATTTTACGCAAGCGCTCCAAGCCCAGGGGCCGAAGCAGGGCCGGACAGACCATCCTGGAGCTTCAGGTAGCTACCGGTGACGGCTTCCAGTCAATTACCGGCGATAGTATCACTCAGACCCAGCAGAAAATAATTGCTCTCCTGCACATAGATTATGATACCTTTATTAACAGCGCTTACCTTAAGCAGGGGCAGGCGGATGCGTTCACCAGGCAGTCCCCATCACAGCGCAAGCAAGTGCTGGCCGATATCCTGGGTCTTTCCTTTTATGACGAACTTGAAGAGAAGGCTAAGGAGCTGGTCAGGCAGCAGGAAATGGCAAAGATGCAGCTTGAAAGCGCCATCCAGGATATCGACAACGAACTAGCCCAGAAGCCAGCCTGCGAATCAGAGCTTGAACAGGCACAGAATGAACTTTCCCGGCTGGAAAAAGTAGTGAGCGAGCAAGATTCCAGGCTTAAGAGCCTGCGGCAGGAAAAGGAGTCCCTGGAGAACAAAAGGCGGCAATTAGAGGAGTTGCAGGAGCATATAAGAAACACGGAAAAAGACCGGGAACGGTGGGACGAGCAGGCCAAGCAACACCGCTACCGGCTCAAAGAATATGAGGAGCTAATCGCTCAGCGCGCCGCCATAGAAGACGGCTATGTCCGGTTCATCGAAGCCAAGAAGTTAAACGACGAACTTGACCAAAAGCTGATACTGGTTAACCAGCTAAACCAACGCAAGTACGAGCTAGATATGGCTGTTGTCCAGTCCAGTCAAGCCCTGCTCAAAGAACATGCCCTGGCTCAAAACAAAATCATGGAACTGGAGGCCTGTTCCCAGAAACTACCCCGCCTGAAGATTGAGCTACAGCAGATACAGGTTAAATTGTACCAGCTAGCCGAGGAAGAAGAAGCACTGCGCCAGAAAAGGCGGCAAAGCCAGGAGATACGGACTAAGGTGAGCCATCTGGAATCGAACAAAAAACAACTGGAAACTGAAATTAAAGAGGTGATAGAGAAGCTTGACCTCCTGAAAACGCCCAGCGGCGCCAAATGCCCGCTGTGTGAGACGGAACTGGGATCGGAAGGTCTAAGGCTCATTGAGACAAAGTATGAAGCTGATAAGCAGCAAAAAGTCAGTTCTCTGGAATTGAATCAAACCGAGCTTGCTAACGCTAAAATGGAGACGGAGTCACTGGAGAATCAAATATCCCAGCTAGAAGCGAGGTTAAACAAAGGCAGGTCTTCTGCCGAAGGCGAAGCCAGCATCCTCAACCAGGATATTGCCGAGGCTGAAGAGGCCGGTGGCAAGCTGAAAGTTGACAGAAAAAGACTGGCTGAAATTGAAGACCGCCTGTCCAGGAAAGACTTTGCCCTTCTTGAGCAAGAGGCACTCGGCGAGATAGAAGGCGAATTAGCCCAACTTGGCTATGATGCACCACGGCATGAGCAGGCACGGCAAAGGCTGAAGAATCTGGAACAGTATGAGTCTTCAAATCGCAGACTGGAAGAGGCAGACCGGATGGTCACCCAGGAGAATGATTTTATTTCCGGAGCTGAGAAGGCTATTCAAGAACTGCGCCACAACCTGGAGATGAACAAACAAAAAAGCCAGTCCCTAACCACAGAACTCGACCTACTCCCCCAACTGATTGATGATTTAAGCGAGGCAGAGACTGAACGTCAGACGTCAGTCACCCAGCAAAAGCAAGCTCAGGAGATAATGGGACGTGTAAAAGCAAAGTTGCAGCGCTGCACAGAACTGGAGATTAAGAAGACGGATAAGGCAAAGCTACTGGGGCAAACCTCCCAGGAAGAGAAAATCTATAGGGATCTGGCTCAGGCTTTCGGCAAAAAGGGAATACAAGCCCTGCTCATTGAAGCGGCGCTCCCGGAAATTGAAAATGAAGCTAATAAATTGCTGGGGCGCATGACTGACAATAGAATGCATGTAAAAATTGAAACCCAGCGGGAGTCAAAAAAGGGGGACGTTATTGAAACCCTGGACATCAACATCTCCGACGAGCTGGGAACACGAAATTATGAGATGTACAGTGGTGGTGAAGCCTTCCGCATTAACTTTGCCATTCGTATTGCACTCTCCAAGCTCTTAGCCAGGCGAGCCGGAGCCCCGTTGCGCACCCTGGTCATCGATGAAGGCTTCGGCACTCAAGATAGTACCGGCATAGAAAAACTTAAAGAGGCAATAAACTCCATTCAAGATGACTTTGGCAAGATACTGGTAATCACTCACGTTGAAGAACTCAGAGACGCCTTCCCCACTCGTATTGACGTCATCAAAACCGCTGAAGGCTCAACTATCTCTGTGGGTTAAGAATCGGGAAGGCTGGATTTACTGCTGTGGCGAAACTCAGCGGAGAGAATGTCATTCTCAATTCCACCTTGGATAACAAAAATGGGCAATTCTGTCTGGATGCTTAAACATTCTGCTATAAACCGAGGTCATCCGCAATTTCCTGCATTGCCGTTAACCCCAGCTCAATAAACTCGTCAAGCTCAAGCCCAAGTTCGCCGCAGCGGGCAATCTGCTCTCTATTAGCGCCGGCGGCAAAGCTCTTTTCTTTAAACCTTTTCTTCACCGACTTAGCCGCCAGGCCAGCAAGCTTCTTATCCGGGCGAATTAAGGCAGCCGCCGTGATTAAGCCGGTCAGCGGGTCAGCAAAATATAACGCCCTGTCAAGCTCCGTCTCCAGAGAGACGCCGTGCGCCTCATTATGGCACAGGATAGCATGTGCCATAGCCTCACTGGCTCCCAGCTCCTGAGCCAGGTCAGCCCCCAACTTACTATGGCTGCTCATATCCCCCTCAGTCAGCTCCACATCTATGTCATGGAGAAGCCCGGTAAGCCCCCATTCCTCCTCATCCCCACTGAGGCGCCTGGCCAAAGCACGCATTATCGCCTCAGTAGCCAGCATATGCTTTATCAAATTTCCGTTCTCCACATTAGCTTTAACTGAATCAAGGGCTTCTTCTCGATTCATTTATCACCTCCTCTACCAAATGCCGGTCTAACCATCAAAGTAAGTATAACGCCTATGGCAGCAATAATGCCACCTATCAAGAAAGCTGGATAGTAGCCGCCGGTTACATCGTATATTCCACCAGCGACCACCGGTCCAGCAGTTTCACCAATCGTCATACCAAAATGAAGAAAGCCAAGAAGGACACCGGCCGCCTTTAACCCAAATATTTCCGCCGCTACCGGCGAGAGCAGAGCTAAGAAGCCACCATAAGAAATACCGAAGACAACGGCAAACGGGTAGAACATCCACAATTCCCGGGCCACTAACAACCAGAAGAATGAAGCCGATATCAGTATAGTGCTGATAAGCAGAACGGGCTTACTGCCGATGCTATCAGCAGCACCACCCATTATAACCCTGCCTGCAGTATTAAATCCGCCTACGGTCGCCAGTATAATAGCCGCCGTGGCCGCTGAAATTCCCAGTCCGGTAACATGGGGAATAATATGCACCAAAATCATCTGTATACCGAAACCGGCGAAGAGGAACGTTACCCAGAGCAGCCAGAGCTGCCGGGTGCGGACTGCCTGCCGAAGCGTGAGGCCCGAGGCATCTGAGCTCATATTATTCACCTCAACTTCACCGGCACCGTAGGCTAACTGGCCTATCTCACCTGGATCGCGTTTCAGTAATAGGGCGGCCGGTATAACTAGTACCAGAGCCGCAATACCTACCACGATGTAAGAAGTGCGCCACCCGTAAAACGAGATAAGCTGTGTAGCTAACGGCGGTATAATCACTATACCTACACCCACACCTGAAGAAACGATGCCAATCATCAGCCCACGTCTTTTAACAAACCATCTCACTACTGTAGACATCAGCGGAACAAAAGAGCTACTTAGCCCAACCGCTATCATCCCTGTGTAAATGAGATAAAATTGCCACATGGTACTTATCTGCGACATCAGTATATAGCCCAGAGCAAAAATGAAGCCGCCTACCATCAAAACCATTTTGGGACCAAACCTGTCGGTTATCCGGCCAGTAACTATACTCGCCATACCGAGGAGCAAGAAAGCAAGTGAATAGGCACCTGAGACAGCGGCACTCGTCCAGCCAAACTCATTGAGCATTGGATTAAAAAAAACGCCAAAGGAATACAATGTTCCCCACATCACCACCATGATAAAGAAAGCCGCTGCTACCAATATATAGCCATAGAAACGTCCCGGTCTTTTATCTTCAGTCAACCAAAATTCCTCCCCCAGCTAACAAACCTAACCATATGTTTTTTTCATATCCTCTCTACCGGGTTGCCGCAAGAATAACATTAAGATAATAGCGGCTACACTTAGCGCCAGGCAGAGTAAGAAAAATGACTGATAGCTACCGGTTATATCGAAAATACGCCCGGCCAGAACCGGACCAATAGCTCCACCGATAGTCCCGATAAAGATGACGGCACCGAGGATTGCTCCCAGCGAGCCCAACCCGAACAGTTGAGCCAGCAAGGGTGAGATTAAGGTGTAAAAGGTGCCGTGAGAAATCCCCTCCAGAATGGCAAACAGATAAAACATCCATGCCTCCCGGGCAAACTGTATTACAATGAAGGCTGTGGTTGATAGAGCAAAAGCAATAAAAAGTGTTGACTTATTGCCTAACCGGTCACTGATACTCCCCATGCCCAACCTACTTAAAATACTGGCACCGCCAATCGTACTCAGCACGGTGGTAGCCGTGGTTGCTGAAATCCCCAGGTCAGTAGCATGGGCGGCAATATGCGCCAGGATACTTATCGTAGTGAAGGAAACGATAAACCAGACCACCGAAAATATCCAGAACTGCCTGGTAGCGATTACCTGCCGTAGAGAGAACTGGCGGACTTCAATATTGGAGTCAGTCTCCCTCACTTTTTCGACGCCATCTGGCAGTTGCCCTATCTGCCCCGGGTCACGTTTTAGAAGCAGAGCTACCAACACAATGCCTATCATGGCTATCATGGCAATAACGGCGTAAGCGTTACGCCAGCCATAGTCTGATATCAGCCAGCCGGCCAGAAGGGGCATGATAACCATGCCTACACCAGCCCCAGCCTTGGTAATGCCAGTAACCGTTCCTCTCTTCGCGGCAAACCACCTGGCAACTGTGGATAATACCGGGGTATCAGTGCCGCTCATCCCGACACCAACTATTACCCCGTAGATCAGATAGAATTGCCACACCGAACTTATCCTGGACATCAGCAAATAACCAAGACCAAGCAGAATACCACATCCTATCATCACCGCTCTGGGACCTAATTTATCCGTAAGTCTCCCCGCGAAAATACCCAGAAAACCATACAGCAGAAAAACCAGGGAATAGGCTCCTGAGGTCGCTGCCCTGGTCAAACCAAGCTCCAGTGATAACGGCTTAAGGAAGATACCGAAGGTATTATATGTACCCAACATCAACAGCAGGGTAGTAAAGCCAGCCCCAACTATAAAATAACCGTAGAATATCCTGGATTTAACATATTCAGTCAAGTATAACCTTCCTTTTCTCCCTAACTTTGTGTTTTTGGAGCCTAATTACTGGTTGGTCTTAAGAATAACATTAACACAGCGGCGATGATACTTAGCGCAAAGCTAAGTAAGAAGCCCAGCTGATAGCTACCTGTTATGTCAAATATCCGACCTGAAATGATCGGGCCGATAGCACCTCCGATAGTACCAACAAACATAACCGCGCCATAAATTGCCCCCAGTGACCCCACCCCAAATAGCTCTGCCAGCATTGAGATAGCCAGTGTAAAGGAAGCACCGTGGGCAATTCCATACAGAGCAGCGAACAGGTAAAACATCCATGCCTCCTGGGCGAACTGCACCCATATCAAAGCCGCTGATAGAACAGAAATAGCCATGATGAATGTTGCTTTCCTCCCTAATTTGTCACTCACACCACCCATGCCAATCCTGCCTATAATACTGGCACCGCCAATTGCACCAAGGATAGTAGCCGCCACAGTTGTCGAAATGCCCTGTTCAATGACATGGGGCGCAATGTGAAGCATGACAACCTGTGTGCAGAAATTAATAAAGAACCAAACTGCTGCAAATATCTAGAATTGCCTGATACCAACGACCTCCCGCAGCGAAAATTGACGAACACCAACGCCCGAAACTGCTTCCTCCGGCTCGGTAGCACCATCGGGGTGTTGCCCTATCTGCCCCGGGTCTCGCTTCAAAAACAGTGATGCGGCTACCAGTCCTACCATAGAAATAATGCCGATAAAAACGTAAGCGTTACGCCAGCCATAGCTGGAGATAAGCCAGTTAGCCAGCATGGGTATAATCATCATACCCAGACCAGCACCGGCTTTAGTAATACCGGTTACCGTGCCCCTCTTTTTAACAAACCATCTGGTTAACGTGGATAATGCGGCGACATCACCACTATTCCCAATACCTACCGCCACACCATAGAACAGATAGAGTTGCCAGATTGAATTAACCTGCGACATTAATAAATAACCGGAACCCACGAATAAACTGCAGGCCACCAGGACCACCCTGGGTCCCAGTTTATCAGCCAGCCTACCGGTAATAATAGCCAGAAAGCCAAAAAGGAGATAAGTAAATGAGAAAGCTCCTGAGGTCACGGCGCTCGACCAGCCAAACTCGTCTGATAATGGAGTGAAGAAGAGACCAAAAGTACGATATGTACCCCACATTAACAGCGAAATAGTAAAGGTAGCCCCGACTATAATGTAACCATAGAAATATTTACGTTGCCTATCCTCAACCAAGTTCAAACTCCCACTTTAAAAAGAGAGTCAACATGTCTTTCTCCATCGGATGCTTAGCGTCCTTTTCCCTTGTCCCCAAAACCTGAAGGGTGAAGGCAAGAATTTATAGAGCTAGTCTTTTTACCTGCAAAAACTTAATTTTTACCCGGCATTCGACACCATCTTACTGCACCACCCTTCTCCCAACAAGAGAAGGGTGGTAATGAAAACAGACAGCTAAATCTCTTTATATAAGACCCTTGAAACCAGAACGAATATCCGCTGAGTGTCAGCCGGACAGAGCATACTCAATATCTGTATGTAGTACCCTGCCTAAATACTGCCCGGTGGCGGATGCCTTTTCTTGAGCTATCTCCTCGGGGGTGCCAGTGGCGACAACATAGCCACCCCGGTCACCGGCTCCCGGTCCGAGGTCAATGATATAGTCGGCATTCTTCATCACGTCCAGGTGGTGCTCGATGACAACCACCGTATTACCGGCATCAACCAGGCGCTGCAGGACGCCTAACAGGGCAGCCACGTCCTCAAAGGCAAGACCGGTAGTCGGTTCGTCAAGAATATACAGTGTCCTGCCCGTAGCCCTGCGTGATAGCTCAGTGGAGAGCTTCACCCGCTGTGCCTCACCCCCGGAAAGGGTAGGAGCCGGCTGACCAAGACGAATATAACCCAGCCCTACATCACGTAAGGTTTCCAGCTTGCTCCTTATCCTGGGGAAATGTTCGAAGAAAGACAGGGCCTGTTCCACCGGCATATCCAGCACCTCGGCAATGTTCTTATCCTTAAATCTAACCTCCATGGCCTCACGGTTATAACGTTTTCCCTGGCACACCTCGCAGGGAACGGTTACATCAGGTAGAAACTGCATCTCAATCTTTATAAATCCCTCGCCCCGACAGGCTTCACAGCGCCCACCCTTGACATTAAAAGAGAACCGGCCGGGAGCATATCCTCTCATTCGAGCCTCGGGAACCGTGGCAAAAAGCTCTCGAATAAGGGTAAAGGTTCCGGTATAGGTGGCCGGGTTACTGCGTGGAGTGCGCCCAATAGGAGACTGGTCAATATTGACCACTTTATCAATATACTCCACACCAATTATATCATCACACTCGCCGGGCTTCTCCCGTGACCGGTAAAATATCTGGGCCAGCTTTTTATACATAATGTCGTCGATGAGGGTGCTCTTGCCGCTGCCGGAAACCCCAGTGACACATACAAATTTTCCCAGCGGAATTTGAACATCTATGTTTTTAAGGTTATTCTGCCTAGCCCCCTTTATTACAATTTCCTCGCCCGAGCCAGGGCGACGCTTTGCCGGTAAAGGAATCTGTATTGCCCCACTGAGATACTGCCCGGTTATTGACTCCTTACTGTTTACGATATCGTCAAGAGTGCCCGTCGCCACAATCCAGCCTCCGTGTTCCCCGGCTCCCGGCCCCATATCAATGATATGGTCCGCCGCCCGCATCATGGCTTCATCATGCTCCACCACCAATATCGTATTGCCCAGCTCCCTCAGCCTTTTCAGCGTCTCAATCAAGCGATAGTCATCGGCGGGATGCAAGCCTACCGTTGGCTCATCACAGATATAAAGCACCCCCATGAGTCCGCTACCAATCTGAGTTGCCAGGCGAATTCGCTGCGCCTCGCCACCACTCAGGGTAGCCGATGGGCGGTCAATGGTGAGATAGTCCAGACCGACATCGCTCAAGAAACCCAGGCGGGCTCTAATCTCCTTGCTAATCTGATTTGCTATCATCTTCTCGCGCCCGTTAAGGACATCGCTGTCAATAGACTCTATCCATCCCAACGTCTGGGTAACTGACATCGAGCTAACATCCGTGATATTTATGCCACCAATGGTCACCGCTAAAGACTCCGGTTTAAGCCGCTTTCCCAGACAAACCGGACACGGTCTGGACACCATGTAACGCTCTATATTAGCACGGGAGTTTTCTGACTCTGTTTGCCGGTACAATCGCTCCATGGTGTGAATCACGCCCTCGAAACCGTCAAAGTATTCCTTAACACGCCCAAAACGGTTTCTATATCGGTAGGACTCTCTAGCATCTCCGTATAAGAGAAATTGAAGTTGCTCATCAGTCAAGTCCTTTATCGGCGTATTCAGGGAAAATTCCTTGCGCCGGGCTCCCGACTCAAGGTAGTCAACATACCAAGTGTGGAACTGCCAGGGGCGAATTGCACCCTCAGCAATAGATAGCTCCCTGTCAGGAATAACCAGTTCAGGGTCAATCTCCAGCTTTATTCCCAGGCCAGTGCACGCCGGACAGGCCCCATGCGGACTATTAAAGCTGAAGGTTCGTGGTGCCATCTCGCCCAGGCTAATGCCGTCATACACACAGGCGAAATGCTCCGAGAACAACAACTCCTCACCATCAATAATTGATACCAAAACCACCCCCGCCCCAAGCTTGAGGGCGGTCTCTACCGAATCAGCGATGCGGCTCTGGCTTCCGCTCTGCCCAATCACCAGTCTGTCCACCACCGCCTCTATAGAATGTTTCTTATTCTTATCAAGCTGATATTCTTCAGACAGGTCGTAGATTTTCCCATCAACCCGAACTCTGACATAACCGGCCTTGCGCAAGTCATCAAATACCACCTGATACTCACCCTTGCGGTCCCTGATGAGCGGCGCCAGAATCATAATTCGGCTATTTCCCGGCAGATTTTGGACGGCATCAACAATCTGCTGCACCGTTTGCATAGTAATCTCCCGCCCACACTTGGGGCAATGCGGATGACCAACCCGGGCAAAAAGCAGACGCAGATAATCATAGATTTCGGTTACCGTGCCCACTATGGAACGAGGATTACGACTCGGCCCCTTCTGGTCAATAGAAATGGCCGGGCTTAGCCCTTCGATATAATCGACTTCCGGTTTTTCCATCCTACCCAGGAACTGCCGGGCGTAAGCAGATAGAGATTCCACATAACGGCGTTGCCCCTCAGCGTAAATAGTATCAAAGGCTAATGAACTTTTTCCCGAGCCGGAGACACCGGTAATAACAACCAGCTTATCACGAGGGATGACTACATCAATATTTTTGAGGTTATGCTCACGCGCCCCTTTGACTATGATAGCGTCTAATGCCATACTTTCTCCTGCACTAAATCTATTGTAGCACCAGAAACTCAGCGTAACAAGGATGTGTACACTTTCACGCCGACAGCTGAGGTAAGACAGATGACTTACTATTGTCTGCCAGCCTCCCCCTCTTTCCCCTGTCAGGGGAAAGAAGGGGAAAGAGGGGAAAGGGCATAAAGCCGGTAAAAAAGCTTGACGGCGAGAGATTGATGGATTGAAATCACCAAGAGAGGGCTACGCCTCTTTTCTAATACGCGAATTGTATAATCACGCTCGGTTCAGGCTAGGTACCCTCCCCTTGATAGTTCCTCAGGCTGCGTTTAATTATTTCAAATAGACTGGTATTCTCATACTTCTCGTGCATCTCATGCATTTTCTGAACTATCTGGAGCATTCTCTCGTTAGTCTTATTGCTGGCGTAGTCCAAAGCCTCCAGCTTTTCCGCAATATCATTTAGTGTTGGTTGAAGCGTCCCTACCACCGTGTGGAACTGATACGCTTTATCCAATTCCTGAACCAAACTGTCGACCTTCAGCTCCAGATCCGCCACAATCTTCTCTTTCCGGCGAATTGACTCCGCTAGCTCCGCACTCCGAGTTTCGCTAGCCAGTAGCTTTGAGTGCGCCGCGCTGGCTGCCTTTTGACTTTCCCTGGTCTTTTTTTCAAATTCAAGGCGGCCGCTTGCCAGGCAAGCGGGACAATAGATGGATGTCCCTTTCTCTATCTCATCGCCGCATTTAGAGCAAATGATATGTTGAGGCTCAGTTTGTCTCGCCGAGCGGCACTCCTTGCAGCGACAGGGAGTGGTGAAACCTTTCAACTCGTAAAACTCCTGCTCAGCTTTGGTAAACACAAACTCTTTACCGCACTGGCGGCAGGTCAAGCTAACATCGCCATCTTTTAGCATCTTACAATCCCCCTCACCCCAGGCCTGTTCCGTAATTTAAATAAAAATACGCTCGCTAATAGCTTTTATATGCGACCTCAGTGTCATTTTAAGACGAAAGCCGACAAATTTCAAGCAACCTTTATCTAGTATAACGAAAAAAGTGTCAACTGGTTAGTGGTGACTTTGGCGTCTATTATAGCTTACTAAGGGCAAAAAAGAAATAGCTACCGCTGGTTAAGTTTATTATATTATACGAAATCACAATGAAATGCCACCCCCACACATATTTATGATATAGTGTAAAATGAATTATGCTAGCCAAAGTTTTAACCTGTGCCATCGTAGGACTGGAGGGGGCTATTGTCGAAGTCGAGGTAGATATTTCTCCGGGTTTGCCTTCCTTTACTATTGTCGGCTTACCCGATGCTGCCGTCCAGGAAGCAAGAGAGAGGGTAAGAGCAGCTATCCGCAACTCTGGCTGTAATTTCCCCATGAAGCGCATTGTGGTTAATCTTGCCCCCGCCGACCTTAAGAAAGCCGGCCCCACCTATGATTTGCCCATTGCTATTGGTATCCTTCTCAGCTCAGAGCAGATTAATGCGAATGTTTCTCAAATTATTATCCTTGGCGAGCTATCGCTGGATGGCAGTCTGCGCCATACCAATGGCATCTTGCCCATGGTTGCCTTGGCTAATCAGGAGGGGCTACAGACAGTTATTGTGCCGGAGGCTGATGTCAAGGAAGCCTCTTTGATAGAAAAGGCTACAATCACTCCGGTCACCTCGCTAGCCCAACTGGTCAGCCACTTTCGTGGAGAAACACTGATTCCCCAGTATGATACCGCCGAGGTCCATGACGATACTCCGCTTCCCTCTTCAACCACTGACATGGCTGATATTAAAGGTCAGGAGCACGTCAAGCGAGCCTTAGAGGTGGCCGCGGCCGGAGGCCATAATATCATAATGATGGGGCCACCAGGCAGTGGCAAAACGTTGCTGGCACGTTCCATGCCCTCCATACTGCCACTGATGACCACCGAGGAAGCCCTTGAAGTTACCAAAGTATACAGTGTCAGCGGTCTCCTTCCTTCGGATACCCCCTTGATAAGGCAAAGACCGTTCCGCTCCCCCCACTACACAATTTCCAACGTGGGTCTGGTTGGCGGCGGGCACTTCCCAAGACCTGGTGAAATAAGCCTCAGCCACCGGGGCGTCCTCTTTCTTGACGAGCTCCCTGAATTTGGCCATTCCTTGCTGGAAACACTGCGCCAGCCCCTGGAAGACAAGGTAATCACCATCAGCCGCGCTCAGGGCAGTGTCACCTTCCCCGCCAACTTTATGCTGGTCGGTGCTATGAACCCCTGCCCCTGCGGCTATTATGGGGACCCTTTCAGGCAGTGCACCTGCCCTCACGGTCTGGTTTCCCGATACCAGCGGCGTATCAGCGGCCCCTTTATTGACCGGGTTGATATATTCATTGAGGTACCCCATATTGACTATGAAAAGCTCACCGACGACCGGCTGGGAGAAAAATCAGACCAGGTTCAGGGCAGAGTTAACGCCGCCCGCTCCTGTCAGCAGGAGCGCTTCCAGGGAACGAGCCTGACCTGCAACGCCGAAATGATGCCGGGCCAGGTAAGGGATTTGTGCCAGGCGGAAGAATCCGCCCAGAGCCTACTTAAGACGGCAATGAAGCAGCTTTATCTTTCCGCCCGGGCCTTCCATCGCATCCTAAAGCTTGCCCGCACCATTGCCGACCTGGAAAACACGGAAATAATCAAAGCCCACCATCTGGCGGAAGCAATCCAGTACCGCCCGAGACGGTTGTTGTAGTCTGACAGCGGCATTATTAAAACTGCCACACCAAAATATTCTCAAAAGGAGGACCTGCTATTGCCTTTAGGAGAGTTGCTGGGTTTTACCGGCGGGGCACTGGTAACCTTTAGCCTCGTCCCCCAGCTTATTCGCGTCTTTAAACTTCGCAGCGCCCGCGAGATAAGCCTGCTTTTTACCTCTTTCCTCTTGCTGGGCATCATCTTCTGGCTGGCTTACGGGATTTACTTCGGGCTACAGCCAGTTATCATCTGGAACGCAATCTCGGCAGTTTTTGTGGCTACGCTTCTGTGGGCGAAGCTGAAGTACGGGAGGTAGGAGATGGTTTGACGATTGGGGGGTCGCCTGATATAATGATATTTAATATCCAGAAGGAGGTTGGTAATGGACTTAATCGAGGCGCTACGAACCCGGCGCAGCACCAAGAGTTTCTCAACTACCCCGGTCCCATCACAGATGCTGTCTGATTTAGTTGATACCGCTTCCTATTCGCCTTCGGGAGCAAACAAGAATCCCTGGCGCTTTGTGCTCATCACCGAACGCAATACCCTCGACCGCCTCAGTAAGGCAAGCCCCCATTGCAATTGGCTTGCTTCAGCCCAGGCCGGCATCGCCATAGCCGCCGACCCGGCTTATTCTCGGTACTGGCTGGAGGACTGCTGTGTGGCTGCCTATTCAATATGCCTGGCAGCAATGGCACAGGGATTGGGGGCAGCCTGGGCTGCCATATACCAGTCAGACAATGCCGCGGAGAGCGAGCGCAGAGAGGGTCTCGTGCGGGAGGCGCTATCCATACCTGATGGGCTCCGTGTACCTATGCTGCTGGGCATCGGCTATGCCGAAAAGCAGCCCCCACCAAGGCAACGGCCAGCCCTGGAGGAAATAGTCCACTGGGAACGCTACGCCACCGGTGGCGCTCGGTAGCCCATAAACAAAACCAACCGGCAACCAGATGGCAATGCTGCTATCAAGAAAGGAGACACCTATGTGCCAGCTTTGCGGATGCGGTCAATACATAGAACAAGGCAAGGAAGCAGTTTTAAAGCGGTCAGTGGAGATAATTAAGGAGCTGGGCATTACTGCCCGGAACGCCGTCGACTATGAGGACACCGAGGTTATCTCACGTCTTATCGCCCCCTTCGGCTCTAGTGAAGATGACGTCTATCGGACGGCGGTCTGGGTGTCCAACCTCCACATGGGAATGAGCCGGGGCGACCGTAGCGACCATTATCAGGCTCACATCCGGGCCTTCCAAGACATTTTCTCCAGACTACCAGCGCGAGGAGAGCCTAAACATATCGCCACTACCTACCACCAACTGGAGCAGTTGGGCCATGAACTGGATGAAACAGACCTGGCTTCCCTTGACTCAGAAACCAGGGAGGCACTACAGGCAGTAAACAACATCCACGGCAACCTGGCGGGTGCAATAGCACGCCTGAAACAGCGGTATGGCCTCTAGACCACCATCCTAAGCCTCCATACCCCTAGCGGAAGCCACCGTACATAAACCCATGAGGCAAACGTAATCTTAGCCTATAATCCAGAAGATGCCGCCCGCAATTAACAGAAGGCAGCCAATACTAATGGCTATCCAGCCACCTGCTTTCAAAGCTCCAAACTCAGGGCGTCCAGGCTGATGGTTGAGATATTCCCTGACATCACGCCGGCCGGAAATTGCATCGTAGTAGCCCTTCCTCTCACTCCTGTCCCATATAACCGCACCCAGACCTAGAAGAATAAAGAAACCGCCTGCACCCATTAATATTGACCAATTTGCCATTTTCAACTCCACCATATGGGAGTCTATTTAAGGGTTGTTTCCAATCCTACGTAATCTCAGCAGTAGCACCAGCAGCTTCCAGCTTCTCTTTTGCCGTGGCAGCATCGTCCTTGCTGACCCCTTCCTTTACTGGCTTAGGAGCGCCCTCAACCAGGTCCTTAGACTCCTTCAACCCTAATGTGGTCAACTCTCGCACCGCTCTAATCACGCTAATCTTGTTAGCCCCTATATCCTTGAGAATTACATCGAACTCCGTCTTCTCTTCCGCAGCCGGTGCTGCCGCTTCAGCTGGTGCCGCCGCCGCAACCGCTGGCGCCGCGGCACTAACCCCAAACTCCGCCTCCAGCGCTTTGACCAACTTCGATAGTTCAAGTACAGTCAGGTTTTTTATGGCCGTCATTATATCGTCAATGGCGAGTGCCTTTTTTCCCTTGACTTCGGCAGTGTCCGATGATTTACCGGCGGCTGCCTTCGCCCTGGACTTTTTCTCCGTTGACTCTTTAATCGGCTGCTCTTCAGCCTTATCGGTCTCTACGTCTTTTCCAGCTTCTATCTCTTCTGGCATTTTTAATCTCCCTCCAGTTGTTTAATTCTAGCCTGTAGCCCGCCTATAATCCCCCTTATCGGGTTGGCAAGACAATTAACTAATCCCGTGATGGGACTCTGCATCCCACTCAGAACCTTAGCCAGCAGTACCTCTCTTGATGGTAATTTGGCAAGGGTCCTCACGTCTTCAGCCGTGAGCAGGCTGTCGCTTAGAAAGCCTCCCTTAATGCCCAAATCCACTTTCGAGGTGCCTATATGCTCAGTCAGCGCTTTAGCCGGCCCAATTATATCGCCATAGCCAAAAGCAATGGCTACCGGACCTTCCAGGATACCGATTAAATCAGCCCTGCCCGCCCTTTCCACAGCCAATCGAGCCAGAGTATTTTTTACCACTCTATACTCAATTCCCAGCTCCCTCAGCTTACGTCGCAGAACATTCATCTCAGTGGCAGACAATCCACGGTAATCAGTCAGAATGCCAACGTTAGATTTTGAGAAAGCCTCCTGCAATGTGTCGATTATTTGCGCCTTTTCTTCTCTAGACACCTTTTCCTTTCCTCAATATATCCATAATAAAACTCCCTCACCTGTTAAAAAATAAGTCCTTGTGCCCGTTCACAAGGACTCTAAAGACGATCAGCCTCAGCCCTTTTTCCTCGGCAGGCACAAATTTAAGCCTTTAATGGCACCCACTGTCTCCGGAAATCTATAAAGACTCTATCCAATATACCATTAACTGGAACTTAAGGCAAGGGTTGGATTAAGGTCAAGCTTAATACCGGGGCCCATAGTCGTGGTTAAAGAGGCAGTCCTGATGTAGTGTCCCTTAGCGCCACTGGGTTTAGCCTTGGTCACCGCCTCTATCACCGCCGTCAGGTTGGCCATTAATTTATCATCCTCAAAGCTAACCTTACCTAGGGCTACATGAATGATAGCCGTCCTGTCCAGTTTAAACTCCACCCGACCTTTACGGGCTTCCTCTATCACTCTGGGCAAGTCTGCCGCAGTTACCACTGTTCCCGATTTGGGGTTAGGCATCAATCCCCTCCTCCCCAGAATTTTTCCCAGCCGCCCCACTCTGCTCATCATGTCAGGTGTAGCTATAGCTGTGTCAAAATCCAGCCAGCCAGCCTCAATCTTCTTAGCCAGCTCATCACCACCCACATAATCTGCCCCAGCCGTTTCCGCAATTTTTACGGCCTCACCCTGAGCAAAAACTAAAACACTCACCTTTTTCCCCAAGCCATAAGGGAGAAGGGCAACACCACGAACTTGCTGAGTGGCATTTCGAGGGTCAACACCCATCCTCAGGTGAAGCTCAACTGTCTCGTCAAATCGGGCACTGGCTGTTTTCTTGGCCAGCTCAATAGCCTCCTGCGGGGGATAATTCTCTGCCTGGTCCACTAATTTAACGGCTTTTTGATAGTTCTTACCATGCACACTCATCTTACTCTACCTCAATCCCCATACTTCGGGCAGTGCCCATAATAATTTTCTCTGCCCCCTCAATGTCAACCGCATTCAGGTCCTCAGCCTTTAACTGAGCTATTTCACGGAGCTTATCCCGAGATAATTTCCCCACCTTTTCACGGACGGAGTCACTAGCCCCCTTTTCCACACCCAGCGCCTTCTTCAATAAATCAGTAGTTGGCGGCGTCTTGGTGATAAAAGTAAACGACCTATCATTAAAAACCGTTATTTCCACAGGGATAATAGACCCGGCCTTTGACGAAGTACGCTCATTATAATCCTTACAAAAGGCCATAATATTAACCCCGTGCTGTCCCAGGGCGGGACCCACCGGGGGTGCTGGATTTGCTTTCCCTGCCGGAATCTGCAATTTAATTATAGTTATAACCTTTTTCGCCATCCATATCTCCTAAAGCTTCTCTACCTGCAAGAAGTCGAGTTCCACCGGCGTTTCCCGCCCAAATAGGAACAGCATCACTTTAACCTTACCCCGGTCGGCATTTATTTCATCCACTATCCCCATAAAATCAATAAAGGGACCATCGGTTACCCGTACACTCTGCCCCTTCCTAAAGCCGACCTTAACCTTGGGCACCTCCTCCTCCATCTGCTTCAAAATACGGAAAACCTCTTCCTCCGGCATTGGAACTGGCCTACTACCACTACTAACAAAACCGGTTACGCCAGGGGTATTACGTACTACATTCCAACCCCGGTCACTCATCTCCATATGAATCAAAACGTAACCGGGCAGTATCTTCTTGGTCACCGTATGCCGTTGCCCGTTTCTAACCTCTATCTCCTCTTCAGTAGGTATAACTACCTCAGAGATGTCACTTTCCACGTCCATAAACTTAACGCGTTGCTCTAAATTGCGTTTAACTCGTTCTTCATACCCTGAGTAGGTATGAATGGCAAACCACTGCTTTTGGTTATTCTCCACAGCTACCCTCAGATAAATAATAAAATATAGTTATTCAGCCAGGTCATCATTCGACTCGATTTTCTATCCACCCAGAAATAGCCTATCGATGAGCTGGGCAAAACCATAATCAAGCGCACCCAGGACTATACCAGCGGCAGCGGCCACAATCAACACCATACCGGTCAGATATATGGCCTCTCGTCGGCTGAGCCAGACTACTTTCTTCAACTCAGCAATAATGTCGCCAATGAACCTGAATATCGGGTTTCTTCGCTTGGTAGACGCAATACGATGAGCCATAAAAGACACACCTTTTCCTGCCCGGTGCTACTTCACCTCTCTGTGGAGTCGGTGAACACGACAACGAGGGCAATACTTTCTAATCTCCAACCGCTGCGGGTCATTCCTTTTATTTTTAGTGGAGGTATAAGTTCTCTCTCTACACTCGGTACAGGCAAGGTTAATAATAATCCTGGCTTCAGCTTTTCTAGCCATAATCTACTCTATTATCCGGGAAATAGTGCCAGCACCTACTGTTCTACCGCCCTCCCGGATAGCAAAACGCAGGCCCTTCTCCAATGCCACCGGGTAAATAAGCTCAATGGTCATCTTGACATTATCACCGGGCATAATCATCTCTACCCCTTCCGGCAGGGTAATACTTCCGGTAATATCTGTAGTCCTGATGTAAAACTGGGGTCTATATCCGTTGAAGAAGGGGGTATGCCGGCCTCCTTCTTCCTTGCTTAATACATAAACCTCGGCTTCAGCTTTGGTATGTGGTTTAATAGAGCCGGGTGCTGCCAGCACCTGGCCTCGCTCTATGTCTTCCCGGTCAATTCCCCTGATCAGACAACCAACCGCATCACCGGGCTCAGCCTCATCCAGGATTTTATGAAACATCTCCAGGCTGGTAACCACTGCCTTCCGAGGCTCATGATGTAAGCCGACAATCTCAATCTCATCGCCAGCTTTGACTACACCCCTCTCAACCCTTCCCGTAGGTACGGTGCCCCGGCCTTTGATGCTAAAAACATCCTCCACCGGCATCAGGAATGGCTGGTCTTTAGGTCTTTCCGGAATAGGAATATAGCTATCTATGGCATCCATCAGCTTCCAGATACCGCTGCACCACGTATCCTCCCGGCTGCTATCCTCGCTCTCAAGAGCTTTCAGAGCGCTCAGCCTAATTATAGGTACCTCATCACCAGGGAACTCATATTTAGTGAGCAGTTCTCTCATCTCCATCTCCACCAACTCTAAAAGCTCCTCATCCTCCATGGCATCTACCTTGTTAAGGGCAACCACAATGGCAGGAACCTCTACCTGGCGGGCTAGAAGGAGATGCTCTCTAGTCTGGGGCATGGGACCATCAGGAGCACTTACCACCAGTATCGCCCCGTCCATCTGAGCAGCACCGGTAATCATATTTTTAATATAGTCAGCATGTCCGGGACAGTCAATATGAGCATAGTGCCGCTTTTCTGTCTCATATTCAACGTGGGCGATAGCTATGGTCAGCCCTCGCGCCTTCTCTTCCGGCGCATTATCAATGCTGTCAAACTCGCGGTAGTCGGTAAGACCTGCCTTAGACAGCACCTTTGTTATCGCCGATGTTAAGGTTGTTTTGCCGTGGTCAACATGACCGATAGTGCCCACATTGCAGTGTGGTTTGGTCCGCTCGAACTTCTTTTTCGCCATTTTTTCCCCCTTTATCCAGAGCCCACAACCAGATTCGAACTGGTGACCTTGTTCTTACCAAGAACACGCTCTACCGCCTGAGCTATGTGGGCACCTATTCGAAGCTAATTTTAAGGTAAATGAAATGAAAAGTCAACAAACTGAGCGCATTCTTTTACAAAACACGGCTTCACCGGTAAGCATCAGGTCGCTGGTTGAAGGCTACATACTGAATTGCAAATGTGAGGCCAGGTCACAAGCGACAATTAAAGTTACCAGTATAGATTAATGGTTTCCGGTGGTTTTGTCAAGTCCAAAAGGCCGAGTTTATGCTCATGAAAGAGCTGGAGTATCCAGTCGTGGGCGGCAAGTAAAATTTATTATTTGAATTTGCCCTTTGCCACTCAAGAAAGTATGATAAAATCTGAATTAGGCTCTGCTACCATAACCAAAAGTGAAAAATAAAAAGGGGGAGACAGAAGGCGCTGAAACCTCAATCAGGGTAAGACTATTATTATGGCATAGGTATTAGGTCAAATTAAATTTTACCTCTACTTGCTGATTATAAGGAGGGAGAGATGGCAAAAGTCAAAACTTTTACCACTGAGCTTAAGATCTTTCACACCATGCGTGAGCTCAATCAACTGGATGAGCAAGTGAATAACTTCATCTCGGAACAGGGCATCAAAAAAGTGATTTCAGTCAGTGATGCCTGTACCACAGACGACAAAGGGGAAACCATAGGTTTAATCAGAGTTCTCGCCTATGACGAGGGATAATAACTACGATCCGGCTCTCAATGTCTGCAGAGTCTCCGCACCGACATTACCAAACTGGTTCGATAAAGACGCCAATATATGGCTGTAATAACCAGCGCAAAGTTGCGTGCTGAGTGCTGTATAAGAAATCACGTTACCAAAAAAGACCGAAGAGTTGGCGTTTTTATTCCTGGCGTCTGGTGGAGAGGGCAGGATTCGAACCTGCGTAGCCCTTAGGGCGGCAGATTTACAGTCTGCTCCGATTAACCACTCCGGCACCTCTCCCCCTACAGCATAAGGCAAAGAACCAGCCCGAGAGGGGATTCGAACCCACTAACCTACCGATTACAAGTCGGTTGCGCTACCATTGCGCTACTCGGGCGCTGCCACGGCCAGCTTTGATAACAAATGCCAGCCAAAAGAAATATTACGATGAATGCCACCTAAAGTCAAATTTTCAAAAGCATGGTAACGCCTGCAAGACCGACTTTCAGCCTTTCAATTCACTACACCGGCGTCTGCGAAAATAATTGAAACAACAGGTTACTTATCAAGCAATTTTCCAGCAATCGGTTAAGGTACAGTCTTGAGCCTCATAAGAAAGCAATTTTTATTGTGAAGCTTCAGTAAAGAGATTGGGTATTAACCTCACCCCCTTTATGGTTTTATTGGGTAACCCCATCCCCTTTATCCCCTTCCCCTTGTTAAGGGGAAGGGGAAATTGGAGTTAAAGAGGGGCTTCGCCCCTCCTTAATTCTCTTTCAGTTTTTCTCCTTTCAAGGAGAGGGGTAGGGCTGGCCAACAATCCCAGCATACTGGCTTGAGAAACCGAAGGAGTTCGGTTATCATGGGCATTAAGGATGAGGACATCAAAAAAGTAGTCTAAGACAACCCCAGGCGTGTTTTTAACCTTGACCAGCTACATGTTAGTCAAAAGGCAGAATCAGCCGTAACATATTATGGAGCCTGGAAGGAGGAGGTTATGGATAGCTCTGGAAACCCGTCGATTTATCTTAGTCTAAAAGAAATAGTTGACCCGGGACACACCGCTCTGGTGGTATGGGATACCCAGGAGGGCCTGGTTGACTCCATTTTTAACCGAAAACAATTCTTGGCGAACCTGGAGTCGTTCATTGCCGCCGCCAGAAATAACCATGTCCCGGTGCTGTATACCAAAATCACTTTCCCACCCGATGGCTATGAATCTCCGTGGAGAACATTCATGTTGATGAAGAGATATGACATAGATACCATTGAAAAAATGCCGAAGTTTTTAGTATCGGAAATTCAGCCGGAAATTGGTCCGGTTGGTGATGAACCAGTCATCGCAAAACCTACTCCCAGCATTTTTATTGGCACCAACTTTGAGTACATGATGAGGAACCGGGGCATAAACACAATTTTGTTCACTGGCATCGCCACTGAAATCGGTATTGATTCCAGTGCCCGGGATTGTTCTAATAGAGGGTTCTACACTATCGTTGTTCAAGACTGTGTTTCATCATCTGACAAAGAGATGCACGAATCAGCTCTTAAAGCACTGAAAAAAATATGCCTGGTCACTCCGGCCGCTGACATCACCGCCGAATGGAGAAGTTAACCACTAGTATCTGGCACATATTGAGCGATGCCAAATCTGACGTTCAGAAACCTGCTGTAGTTTTAGCCCGGCCCCTTCATCTCAAATATATCACCGGTGCGGCAGTAGATTCCCTCCGCCAGGCGTCCTACCGCTCTTAACCGGGATGGTTCAATTTTGCCGTCAACCCAGAGTTCATCCTTAATATGCGCCACCACTGCTTCGCCAAAGACAATGCCTCTCAGGCCCTTACCCTCGCCGAATGCCATACTCCGCACCAGCTTACACTCCAAGCTGACCTGAGCTTCAGCAATAAGGGGTGATTTTACCCTGTCGGCAGCAACAGCGGTGAATCCAACTTCCTTGATTTCGTCCACATTGCTCGGGTAGTCAGCTTTGGCCTGGATAGTAGGCTCAATCAGGGTTATGTCCATAATATTGACGACAAAATCCCTGGAAAACTCGATATTTCTAAGCGTGTCTTTCTTTTCCCCCTTGCGCATCCCAAAGGAAGCGCAGACAATAGGCGGTTTCCATGATACCAGCATAACCAAACTGAAGGGTGCCGCGTTGTAAATACCATCTTCACCGATAGTGGAAATCAAAGCGATGGGCAGCGGCGCAATAGCACTCCCCATCAAACTATGTAGCTCCTGCTGCTCGAGAGTCGCCGTTTCTATCTTCATCTTGTTCTTTCCTCCCAGATTTTATTTTGCATGGACTACTGGCTTTCTTCAGTACTTACCCAGGTTTTATTTCTTAGGTCTCGCTTTTCTTGAGTGCGCCGAAGGCCTATCTCTAATCCCTGAAATTACAGCCGTGTCTAATACCAGGCTCTGCCCTCAGACAATTACCATTAACCCGTGTTTCCAGTTTAACCAGTACATGCTGCCTCTAAATTTTACTCATTTTTAAATCGTTGTCAATGTTAGAAAAGGAAATAGGTGCTGCTATATTTTTAGGCCGTCTTTATTCTAGCCGGAAATGTATATAGTGCCCAATTACGCCGCCGTCTCACGCCTGGTAAAAGCTATAAGTACACCGGCTATCAACATAATCGCCGCCGCAGTTGCAAAAGCTAAAATATAGTTGCCGGTAACGTCGAATACAAAGCCGCCAACAGCCGGACCAATGGCTGACCCCATAGCAAAACCTATCTCCAGTACCCCCATTATTGTCCCCAGACTGCGCCCGCTAAAAATATCACCCACCAGCGAGGCAAGAGTAACACCTATACCTCCCCAGGAGAAACCAAAAACGACTGCAAACATATAGAACATCCACAGGTCATGCGCCCAGATTAACCACATAAGTGCTCCAGCACTGAGCACAGCGCAAAAGACGCCTGGTATTTTTCGGCCAACATTATCTGAAACCGGGCCCATTAATAGCCTGCCTAGAATATTTGCGCCTCCCATTATGCCCACGACGGTTGACGCTTCTATGGTGGAGATACCAGCATCGGTGGCATAGGCCACAACATGAGTTATTATCAAAGTTAAGCAGAAAGCAAATAGCAACCAGACCGCCAGCATAAGCCAGAAACTTCTTTTTCTTGACGCTCCTGATAGTGAAATGCCAGCCAACCCGTGGCTTTCTTCCTTCGCCAACATTTGTGTTCTGCCGGCATCTGATTTTACTCCGTCAGGCCAGGCCCCAATTTCACCGGGGTCTCCGCGTAGTGCCATTGCCAGCGAAATCACCACAAGCCAGGTAATTACCCCAAGCACAATATACGACATACGCCAATCAAAGCTAGAAATCAGGTAAGCGGCAAACGGTGCCACCAGCAACGTCCCCAACCCTGACCCCGAGGTAGCGATGCCCAGTGCAAATCCCCGCTTCTTGTAAAACCACCTGGAGACAATTGATATCAGTACCGGCATGGTGCCACCGGTGCCTATTGCCAGTAACAGGCTATAGCCCAAGAACAACTGCCACAGGGAACTGGCCTGGCTGGTCATCAGCAGGCTGAGGCCGGTAAATAATCCCATGAGCACCACCACCAGCCTGGGCCCATATTTATCCAGAGCCCAGCCGCTTACAACGGCGAAGACTGCAAAAATAATCATATAAACCGAGAATATGCTGGAGGTGGCGGCTCGAGTCAAGCTGAACTCACCGGCCAGTGATTTGAAAAACACACCAAAGGAAAATCGAATGCCCAGGAGAACGCCGGCAATAACCACACTGGCAGCTACCACCACCCAGCCGTAGAATATCTTACCCCCAAACGGCCCTGGCGATGGCATATGGTTGCTTGAACTCACATTCATTCCTTATCTGCCTATTTTTTACCGGAGTAGCCAGCGGTACTGAGGATGACTGTTGCCAAATATAACATAAAAGCTTCCAATTTCATACCTATTACATGCTGGATTATGAAGGAAATAGCACTGCTTTCAACCTTAGTTTGGTAAGAATTTAGACTTTGCTGTGCAGTGTGAACAAGAGAAGACAACTATATCCGCCTCAATAACAAATATAATACTAATGGGTGTTGACATCACCGGGAAATTGTGCTAAGAATAATGTAGATATCCATGGTCGAGGGGTTGTCGTGAAATTACTGGTAATAGGTTGTGGTCAATGTGGCGGCAGAATTGCCGACCACTTTGCCCGGGTAAACATCAAATCTCACGTTCAGCGTGGCGTTGATGTAATCACTAACGCCTTAGCGGTTAACACCGATATCGCCGACTTAAGTGGACTGTCCTGTATTAAGCCTGACTACCGGCACCGAATCCTCATCGGAGGTCAAAAGACCGGGGGTCATGGTGTGGGTAAGATAAATGAAATCGGTGCTGAGCTGGCCAGGGAAGATGGCGATAAAGTTATAGAAAGTGTAATAGAAACGCATCGATTCTCCGATACCGATGCCTTCTTAGTTATCGCTGGTGCTGCCGGGGGTACCGGCTCAGGCGCAATTCCGGTATTATCACACCAACTAAAAGAGCGCTACGCAGACAAACCAGTATATAACCTTATCGTCCTCCCGTTCAAATATGAAGAGGTAACCGAGGAAAGGTCTATTTATAATGTCGGCACTTGCCTCAAATCTGCTTACTCAATAGCTGATGCGATATTTCTTGTCGATAACCAGAGGTTTGTCAGCAGCAATAGCTCAATAAGAAACAACATGGCCAAAATTAACACTCTGGTAGTTGAGCCCTTTTACAACTTACTTTGTGCCGGTGAAGAGACGGAGGCCAAGTACATCGGGTCAAGGACACTCGATGCCGGAGATATAATACAGACCCTGTCCGGATGGAGCGCAATCGGCTATGGTAAATCGGGAATATCACGGATTAGATTACCTTTTGACGATAAGCTCGACTTCAGAGGCAAGACAACTCAAACACAAAAGGGAGTTCAAGCAATTGGTCAGGCCATGAGCGGATTATCACTCAGATGCAGCCCTAAAGATGCCAGGAGGGCTCTATATCTCCTCACGGCACCACCCAATGAGATGAGTATGGATATGATAAAGGAACTTTCTGCTTATCTTAAGAATATGGCCACTGACGCCATAATACGAAGCGGTGATTATCCCAGAGAAAAAGGCTCACTGAACGTTACCGTTATTCTATCTGAGCTAACTAACTCCAGACGAGTCATGGAATACTTTACCAAGACAATAGGTTATATTTCTCTCCATAAGAGGAGACGGGGTGGGATAGAATACGAATACCAGGGAATTGAAGAGGCTTTCAAGGACATCCCATCGCTATTATAACTATCCATTCCAATCATACGGTATAACTGTATACCCAACCTCACCTTACCCTTTTTGCCCTATCTCCCTGGAACACTTTCCAGCTCTGCTCAGTAGTCTCTTTAGCATCCCTCCAGGATTGCTCTATCGTCTCTTTGCGGACTCTTAAGGCTTGCCTCACACCATCCTGATAAATCTCCCCGGCTTTCTCTCTGGCTCTCTTATATGCTTCCTCGGCCTGCTTTTCAGCCTTCCCCCGGCCAGCCAAAGCTTGCTCTATGGCCTCCTCACAGGCATTATTGGCTTGCTCTTCGGCCTCTTTATATGCCTTCTCCGCTTCCCGCTCCCGCCCTTTATATGCTCTCGCCACTTCCCTTTGTGCGTCAAGGTAGGCAGTATAGGCCCTCTCGGCACGGCCCAAAAGCTCGGCCATTGGGTCGCCAGCCGGCTCAACAGCTCCGGCTGCAGTCACTAATGTCTGTTCTTCCGTTCTCTCAAGAATCTCATTGGCTTGTTTTTTCTGATTCACCTTTTTCATTACCCCCTTTTAATCCGGTACCTCCCGTTTTATTTGTATATTCCCTTTTATATCTACAGAAAAGTCAATTGGGTTTGTTCCTTTTCAGCTTTATGTCAACTCTTTAAGCTTCTTCTTCCGCCTCCTCCTCAGATTTCCTATCCTTATTAGCTGTATACATTTTCGCCAGGGACGCCAAACGAGTCTCTATCTTCCGTTCTATCTCTTTGGCCCCCTCTCTATTTTTCACTTCAGTTTCCTCGACCCCGGTTACCGCCTCCTCAAAGTCTCCAGCAAGCTCCTCATCGGCCCCTTCCGAAGCTCTGCCTTTGGCCTCAACCAGGTCAGCATCTTCTGTTCCAGGCGATACAGCGACATGATGCCTGGGAGCCTTACCTATTTCCCCGGTGCCACTTACCAATTCCTGAAACACTCCCTTAACTGTCTCCGCCGCCTCTCTAGCAGCTCTTTTTGACATCTCGGTAGCCTCCTTAGCTGCCCTTATTGATGCCTCCACGTTACCCTTAGCCAGTCTGTTCACTTCCTCAGCCCTATCGATAGCCTCCTGAGATGCCCTTCCCGATATCTCAGCCGCTTTCTCGGCCAGTTTACTTGCTTCCTCAGCCTTGCTTAGCATTTCCTCAGATGCTTTCCTGGATGTCATCTCCGTCCACATCGCCGATTCACGTATTTCATAAGCCTTACTTACCGCCTCTTGGGACGCTCTTATTGATATCTCAGCGGCTTCCTTGGCAGTCTTACCCGCTTCCTCTGCCCGACCGCCAGCTTCTTCCGATGCTCTTTTTGATTCCTCAGCCACCTCCCCGGCTGTCTTTTGAGCTTCCTCCGCCCTGCTTAGTGCTCCCTTCGATGCTTCCCTCGATATCTCAGCCGACGCCCTGGCGGCTTTACTTGCTTCCTCTGCCCGATCGGCAGCTTCTTCCGATGCTCTTTTCGATTCCTCAGCCACCTCTTCGGCTGACTTCCTAACCTCTTCTGCCTTGCTTATAGCCTCCCTTGATGCGGTAATCGACGTCTCAGTTGTCTCCTTAGCCATTTTTATCGCTTCATAAGACATTCTCATCGAGTCTTCAACCGCATCCCTAGCCCATTTACTTGCTTCTTCCGCCCTTGTTATTGCCTTCTCAAAGGCCCTGGTATGTGCCTTAGCAATCTGCTCAACCGACTTGCTTATGTTCTCAGCCTTGCTTATCGCTTCCTGTGACGCCCTGGCTGATGCCTCAGTAATTTCCTTTGCTGATATGCTTACTTTTTCAGCCCTACTCACCACTTCCTGTGAAACCCTTGTCGCCTCCTCGGCTGCCTCCCTAGTCACTTTACCCGTCTCTTCAACCCCAGTTATTGCTCCTCTGGATAATCTTATCGATTCCTCAGCTGCCTCCTTGGCTAACTTTACCTCTTCTTCCGCTCCGCTTACTGCTTCCTTAAAGGATTTGACCAGAGCCTCCGCACTGGCCCTGGTTGACTTGAGTGTTTCCCAGCTATTACTTATCGCTTTCTCCAGAGCTGCCTTCGACGACCCGATGGTCTGCCGCATCATCTTTTCCGCCTCCTCAGCGCTCCCTATCGCTTCCTTAAAAGCTCTCTTGGCTGCCTCTGAAGTCTCCCTGGCCTCTTTGCTTACTTGCTCAGCCCGTCTTACCGCCCGCCGTGATGCTTCCGCCGCTAATCTAGCGTCATCTCCGGCTCTTTTGCTTATTTCCTCAAGGCTCCCTATTACTTCCCGAGAGGACTTTAGGGACTCCGCAGCCACCTTTTGAGCCGCTTTACCCAGCATCTCAGCTTTAGCTACCGCTTCCTCGAATGTCCCGCCATCCCCTGCCATAGCTGTCTCCCTGGCTGCTTTACCCGGCATCTCAGCTTTAGCTACCGCTTTTTTAGTTGTCCTGGTATTTCTTTTTGACATCTGGCAATATATTAGCACTCAGCAATACTACTGTCATCATTACGTTACGGGCTTCCATTTCCGCCCGCTATCCCCATGTCACTCTATTTTATACTAGATTATTCAGTTTGGCAATAATCATTCGTACTAGCTCAATAGAAGGGCTTTATATCTGCCATAAGGCTCCTCACCCATCGAATCGTCTGTGCCAGTGACTCGCATGAAGAAATCCCGGAGGATACCTGTTATGCTGAATCATTATACCCCAGTTGCTGCTAACAGTTGGCGATAATAAAGCACGAGATTATCTTATCAAATTTATGTATGGTGTTTTGAGGCAAAGGCCAGGCACAAACCGGTGAGTGCCGGGCATTACACTGGCTTGTTTTTGGGCTTGATATCGGTGTTGACAGCGAGAGGGCAGGGGGTTAACATAGCCTCGGTAGTTATTATGGGAACTCCCGGCATGAATCCCGGGATAGTAGCTGCCGAATGGACTACAGGCTATGATAATAGCAAGTAATGAAGGGGGTCTTCTATGGAAGCCAGATATGTTGACGTTAAAGGTATCAGGACACGGTATCTAGAGGCAGGAAAAGGAGAGCCGCTTCTGCTGGTTCATGGCGGAGATTTTGGCCGGTATCCCGGCAGTGCCAATGACTGGGACCTGAATATTGATAGCTTTGCCGAGTCCTTTCACGTTCTAGCCATTGATAAGGTAGGCTGCGGATTTACAGACAACCCGAAGAGCGACGGGGAGTACATCATCGGGACTACAGTCAAGCACGCCTATGATTTCCTGAGAACTATGAAGATAGATAGCGCTCACATGGTGGGACATTCCCGTGGAGGGTATGCCGTCTGCCGCCTGGCTCTGGAGCACCCTGAGGTGGTCAAGACACTGGTAATCGTATCCAGTACCACCCTGATGATTCCCCTCTGCCCTATCTATGCAGAATGGGATAGACTGGCGGCCCTGATTACAGACATAGGGGACAGGCATCGCTATTTAGTGGCTGCTAACTCTTTCGGAAGCGAACACATTTCCGATGACTTTGTAGATGTGATGGCGGAACAATCGATGCTGCCGAAGTCACAGGAGGCAGCCGCCAAAATGGAAGCCGGGTTAAATTCGCAGTTCCTAGCTGATTTAGCATCCGAACAAAAAGATACCCAAGAGTTGATTAGAGCGGGTAAACTCAAGGCACCAACCCTTATTGTGTGGGGTTTCAATGACCCCTCCGCCACATTTGACCCGGTAGGACTGGCTACAATACGGCTAATCTTTCCCCATGTACCCCACTCCCAGATGCATATCCTCAACCAGGCAGGGCACTATTGTTACCGAGAGCAGCCTCAGGCTTTTGTGGCCACCGTGACCAGTTTCATCAAGTCAAACCCGGCTTAGTTCTAGCTTCCCCGCCGCAACTCAAAGAAGCATTATTGATTGGGCTAAGCGGTCAACGAGAAAGAGGACTGGTAGCCCAAGTCGTTCAATAGATAGAACTTTTAGAGCAGAGTTTGCTTTTGTTTGATTCGTTCTAGTCCCGTAAAGTGGGCGGTACTGTACGATAGGTGGAACTTTTGAGTTGGCTTTCAGTTTAGTTTAATCGTATAAAAGGTTCCTTTTTTCATATTGACAAAGCCTCAGGAGAGGAGTAGAGTCAAGTCTAAAAAGGAGTATCATATGGCTAAAGGAACAATCGCAAGGCTTATGGACCGTGGGTTTGGGTTTATCA
>SDBV01000732.1_pt1 | contig 47464 bp, 71 predicted proteins | sample 2277081 | NCBI WGS metagenome assembly SDBV01 (sample SAMN10402039, study PRJNA504765) | marine sediment metagenome | isolation source: marine sediment core GS10_PC15, 223 cmbsf | place: Arctic Ocean: Southern Knipovich Ridge | collected 2010
TCGTTACCTATAACGGCACTGTAATAAACGCGTGGGTTAACGGGGCCAAAGTCCTAACTGATATCGCGTTCACTTTGACAACAGACAATACCGAATTAACTGTAGGTAAAAAGGGGTCTGGTGAATTTTTTAATGGCGATATTGAATACATCAAAATATTTGATAATCTGATCACGGATGAGGAACGTGCAGCATCGTTTTTACTTCCCGAAAAATACAACTTCGGTGTCATAAAAACAGAACATGATGTTCGTGTTTTGAATCAAGCGGGTGAACTGAGAACCGTCACGACACATTCAAGCCAACGGATTGTCATAAGGGACGCAGCACACCTTGAGTCTTTAGCTGTTGCCAACGTCATCACGGTGACACAAAACACGATCTATGAAGTTGATTTTGACGTTGTCTCGGCTGTTAGATTTGTATGCACAGACCCAACCCTTTTCATGGGCCTTAGCGCAACTAATACGTGGATATACACAGGCGGGAACGGGACCACGTTTATAGACTCAGTCGGCCATATCGGAGTGACCGAGGGCTTTTTTATTAACGGATTTCAAGCACCAAAATTATTCAACTTCCACCCACCATCACGCGATACAGAATTTTCCATCGATAACTGCCAGTTCTTTGGTTTTGACATGGGATCACTCAGTGGTGGCTTCGCCATCATAGACAACTGTAACTTCCTTGATTGGTTGGCCCCATTTGTTATCTCCGACATGGCCCTTGTAAGAAACTCGCTGATCCTTGCTGCCCCTGTTAACACACCTCCTACTGTACCCTTGTATCGTATTGTTTCGCTTCAAGCAGCCGGGGGCTTTTTCACCATTGAAGGTTTGTCTGGCATAGCCGAGAGCACTGGTGGGCTTATAGAAGTTCAAAACGGAATTCCCGAAACATCTTTTTTGAATCTCACGGGACTTACTATTGATGGGCCATTATTCGCTTCACCTGCCGCTACCACTGGAACTTACACCGTCTCTGCACAAGCTGCGGTGGCGGCAACAACCATTACGTCAGTTAGTTCTGGAACCGATGCTGTGGCTAGGTTTAATTACTCAGGAGGTGGTCCTGTTTACGTTGGCCAAATTGTGCAAAACAACGCAATGACTGTCGGCGCGTACAACAAAAGACTCATAGTAACAGCCACAGACGGTTCAACATGGTATGAATCTATAGGTATGGTTTTCAGCGTGACCGCCACTGGAAACTGGACTTCTGCGCTTATTCGATTAACGGGAACCGCCCCTGGTGGACCCGCAGCATTTACAACGGACTTTAGTATTGATCAAGACTTCTCAAGTACGGTGTTCAATGTAGGTGGTGGCACCTACCTCGTCAATGGCACGTTCACCGCAAACCACGCAGGCTCATGGGATACACGTTTCTTAGTGCAAACTGACCCCAAAATAATCGTCAACAATGCACCCAAGCACATTGAGAGCCAGTGGACAGCAGACGGCTTTGTGAATGGAAATACAGACACAACAACTGTTAACTCAAACGCTTACCTGAACTGTGTGACGACAGGTTTTGCGGGCGATCCCCTTTCTGAAAGGTTCGTAGTAAAAGACCCTAACTCAGGACAATGGGTGTCTAAGAGCAAGGAGAAAATCAAGGGACATATCACTGCATTTATAACCACTAAGAAGAGTTCTGGCGCTGACCAAGACTATAGATTTACTATCTCGAAAAACGGAGCAACTCCCACGTTCGCCTCCGTAGCACCTTTCGAGCGTCACACGCCTGTTCAATTAAAAACTACCCCGATCCAAATCACGGCCACTGGTTATTTTGAAATTGAAAAAGGAGACACTTTTGAAGTGATGCAAGCTGGCGTCGGAACAGCAGACGCGATAATTTTGTCAGACCTTGAATTTGGTTTTGCTAAGGCTTAATTTCTGAGGATACATTCCGTTAACGATAAGTTGATCCACCGGGGACAACGGTGGGGTTGAATCACCCAACGAGGACCAGGGCTAGGTGTCCAAAACCGGACAGTGTTGTCTGCACAACTACGATATAGTCGGAGCTGACTGCGAGGATAGAACCAAATGACACTAGTAGTAGAAACCGGCTCGGGCCTGCGGGCTTCAAACTCTTACGTTTCAGTGGCGTTTATCACCGCCTACTTGACGGAGCTTGGACGCGAAACCGAGAACGGTTGGAGCACGTCGACGACGCCCCAGCAAGAGGCTGCTGCCATTGCTGGTACGTCATACATCGATAATCGCTGGGGCCAGCGGTTAAGGGGAACTAGGGCCACTTTCTTTTCGGGCGTAAACGCTCGGGCGTTGGTCAACTTCACGGGCATCCCTATAGCTGCCGAGACGATTACCATCGGTACACAGGTCTATGTCTGGCGAGCTGCGCTGACAACTCTTTCCAGCGATGAGCTTGTGATCGGCGCCGACGCAGCAACATGCGCTTCAACGCTTATCGACGCGATCAGCAAGACTAGCGCTGCGTCCGGTGTTACTCATTCCGATTTCTTGCAGGTTAACGACTCAGCGATCGCGGCGCTCGAAGAGGGCTCGACGACTAGCATTATTTTAAGCGCTCGATTCACCGGAATATCGGGCAATGACATACCGCTCGCCGAAACTTCAACAAACTTCGATATCACAACGGCGTTCGTCAATGGCTTAGACGGATCCGATCAAGCTTTGGAGTTCCCGCGCGCGAACCTGTTTGACGATAACGGGAATCTGATAACCGGCATCCCGCTCAGGCTGAAGCAGGCGAGCGCCGAATACTCGGTGCGCGCTCGCGCGGCTGCGCTGTTCGTCGATCCGGCTGTCGATGATACCGGGCGTGCGGTCACTGGGAAGTTCGAGAAGGTTGGCCCTATCGAGGAGCGGACCGATTACGAAGAGGGCTCGGGTGTCTCGAATCTGCTAAGGCCGTATACAGCTGCTGATCAGCTCTTGTTGGATTACCTGAAAGTTGCAGGGGCGGTGATTCGCTAATGGTCAATTTCGTAAAGGCCCAGGCGCTGGCGAAGAGACTGATCGAGGCCAATGGGCGCTCTGTGACGCTTATTTCTGATTCGACGACTGCAGCGGCCCCTGCGGAGCCGTGGCTAGGTCCTGACTTCTCAGCGGGAAAGGTCGAAGAAACCGTGATAGCGGCCTTCGTACCTGCCGCCGGCACCGGCTTCGGAAGCTCGATTGCTCAGCTCTTGGATAGCAAGCTGCTTCAGGGTTTCGACGAGGTGGCCCTGATCGCGGCGACAAGTTTATCGGGCGCGAATGCAATTGGGGTGTTTGATAGGTTGCGCGATGGATCCACATTGTGGAAAATCATCAAGGTCGCGACACTCAAGCCCGCAAGTTTAGAGGTCATTCACCAGTTGGGATTGAATCGATGACGACGCAGGCGGAAGCGCGAACGCAGATTATCGCTCTGTTTCGAACTGCGTGGCTCGCCAATGGTACATCCTCACCTATCCCAATAGTTTATGACGATGTCGAGGGCGGTAAGCCGAATGGTGAAGACGCGAACGGGCGAGCATTGCCTTGGGTGCGAATAAGCGTGAGGCACCTTATCGAAGAGCAAGACACGATGGGGCGGCCTGGCAATAGGAGATTTTTGGCGGAGGGCATCGCTACGGTCGAGATATACACGGCGCCAGGCGACGGGCATACTTTAGGTGATCCGCTTTCTAGGATTGCCAAGCTTGCCTTTCGGGGTAATTCGACAAGCGGCGGAGTCTGGTTTCCAATAGTGTCACCGAGAGAGATCGGCATGGACGGAAACTGGTTTAGGCGCGAAGTGGCTGCAACATTCAAATACGAGGATATCGGATGACAGATAGAAGGCAGATCCTCGTCGAACTTGATAAGTTTGCTAGCCGAGAGGCTGGCAAACTGCAGTTGCGCGTGTTGCAAGCCATCACTTTTGCGAACCCTGTTGATACAGGATTTTCGCGTGGTGCTTGGACGCCATCGGTGGGCACTCCCGATACAACGGTGCATGTTGTTCCAAGAGATGAAGCTAAAGCAAAGTCCCAAGGTGCGTCTAACCGATCGAAGAACTTAGATAGATCTAAGGGTATCGTTAGAAGTTACCGATTGAAAAACGGAACAATCTTCATTAGCAATAACCTCCCGTACATTGGTCGGCTAAACGCAGGTTCTTCGGCTCAGGCGCCGGCAAGGTTTGTTGAAGCAGCCATCCTGACAGCTGTCAGGTCTAGATAGGAAAAGGTGCAGCCATGGGCCGCGTTCTGACCAATAATAGCTCACTCTCTTTTGCAGTGCAGTCGGCTTTTGATGTCTTCACTACAAGTGTCGGTAGTTGGAAACAGCTCGAATTTAACGAGCTGACGTCTATCGGCCCAGACATCAGCACCGTCGCGCGAAACCCGATATCGAAGGAGCGCGGCGCGCGGCAGGGCACGATCAGTGACCTCGATGCGGCTATCGAATTCTCGACGGATGTAACGTTCGATCTGATCAGGGACTTCGTCGAAGCGTTCGCGTATGCGGTCGGCGTCAACGTCGATGTAACGAAGCGCCCGAGCGGTGTCACGGGTACCGAGTACACGGTTACTGCAAATGTAACGGCAAAGCTTCAGTTTGACGCTACCGGCGGTCAGGAGTACGCGACCCTAGTATTCGGACGCGGCTTTACGAACGCAGTTAATAACGGCCTGAAGCCGCTCAGTGCAGCTTCTACTGCTACGACTACTCCGGTCGCTGGTTTGGTCTTGGAAGCTGCTATTCCGCAAACTCAGAATGCTACTGTTGAGCTTGCTGGCGTCCGTCTTACTGGCACCGGAACCAATACATGGGATTGGGATGCACCGGTCGCTGGCCAGGCTACTTTGACGACGACGATAACCGGCGTCGACTTCACAACTATGGGCCTGAGTAAAGGCCAGTTTGTGCATATCGGATCCGGCGTTGCCGGCGCGGTCGTTAACGCATTCCAAAACTCTGCTGCTAATGACATGTTCGGCTATGCGCGGATTGTCAGCATCGCGGCGAAGGTGTTGGTATTTGACAAGGTTGATGCGGCTCTCAAATTCGACGACGGAACAGCTCCGACTACCGCGATCGATATGTTGTTCGGATTCTTCGTGCGTAATGTATCTGTCGACGATGCGTCGTATCTTGAACGCGTCCACTTGGTCGAAGCCGCGTCGCCAAATCTATTCGAGACGACTCCGCCTACTCCGGTCGCCAGTCCGGATGGCTTCGAGTACATGGTCAACACTTACGCCAATCAATTCGCGTGGGCGTTACCGATTACGGACAAGTCGACCGCAACGCTATCGTTCGTGTCGACAGATTCTGAAGACCCGGTTGATAACGCGTCTCGCAGGACGGGCGCTAGTGCTCCGAAAAATTCGGTAGGCACGGCCGCTTTCAACACGTCGTCGAACATCAGTCGATTGAGGATCACTGATGTTGATGAGACGGGGCTTACAACCGACTTCAAAGATCTAACGATCACATTCAACAACAACGTGAGCCCGGAGAAAGTTCTCGGCGTGTTGGGTGCTCGATTCATCAACGTCGGCAACTTGGGGGTTACGCTTGAGGGCAACGTCCTGTTTACGAGTCCTTTAGTGCCTGCGCGCATCCGTGCGAATACTGCCGTGACCTTCGACTCGATTATGGTCAATTCTGATTGCGGCGTTGTGTTAGACGTTCCGAAGATGACTTTAGGCGGCGGTGGTCGCGAACTGCCTGTAAACGAAACCGTTCAGTTGTCCCTGACTTCGGATGCTTTTTTGGATATCACCAACTCTAACATCGTTTTCGGGATCAGCGTTTTCCCGAACGTGCCCGCCTAGTTAAGGAACTGATTTGCCTGTTGATTTCAGCAATGTTGACAAGTTCAAGGTCAAGCTCGAAAAGACGCGTCGCTACGAACTCTCGCGTATGAATTTGGACGGCAACGGTTGTGTCGTTCTGATTGGAACCTACGCGGGGGTTAGTAACCGTTCTTGGATGAGCGCTGTAGTTAAGAACGCTCCAAGCTTGAAGGTTTTCTCTGAAGATCAAGGCATGGAGGAGACCGAGTACAATTCTAAGCGCGAGAATGAACTCATCGCGGATCATTCGATAACGGGCTGGGAGCATGTCGTCGATGCTGCCGGCGAGGTTGTGCCGTTCGATCCGAAAGTGTTTCTTGAGTTCATGGATTGGCTCGATAAAGAAGACGCGACGCGAGTCAGGATGTTCTTTCAAAACCGATTAAACTTCATGGACGGCGCAGACGAGAGTGAGGCGGCGGCGCTGGGAAACTCTTAAGCGATCGAATAGCATGGGATCAGGAGTACAACGAAAAACGCTACTCGATCGAGCAGGGGGAAAAGAAGGGCCGTCCATACCCTAAGTGGTTTTTAGATAAGCCTAGGGTGCCCCGTTCGTGCGAATGCTTTTTGGAATGGTTTTGGGAGCTGTCGACCGAACGACAGATCGGCATGTCGATAGGTCCCATACCGATGTCTGCAGTTTACGATTTTGCGGGTAGGCTTGGATTTGATTACCGAGCTACGAGGGTTTTGATCATTGTGATTCAATCTTTGGATGCGGCCTACATGCAGTCGGTTTACAAAACTGCGAAGAGGCCTCAGGTGCAAGCTGATAGCGGCGCTGGCTGGCCTAGGGAATAACCCATGGTAGACTTTCCTATCAATGTTGTGATCAGGCCTGCCAAAGCTGTTAGCGGTGCTCAAACTATAAACAAGCAGCTGAGCACCGTGGAGGCTTCTGCCAAGAAGCTGCAGAAGGGTCTTAACGACGCTTTCGGCGGGGTCAGGATCAACCAACTTCGTCGTGATCTGACGAATACTAGCGTCCGTATTAGCGGTGCTACGACGCAGGCATCCAAGCTCAAGAGGACGATCGCTGATCTTAATCGGCAACCGTTGTCGAGGCTGCAGCGCAATATCAATACCGTAAACACGGGCTTTCGCAGGCTCGGAAGAACTGCCGTTAGCACGCTCCGCAACATCAAGAAGGAAGCATCCGGTGCGAGGATCGAGGTCGGTGGCCTTGGTTCTGCGATCGGTGCCATCGGTGCAGCAGCGGGCATTCGCAGCATCATAAATACCGGTAGGTCATTTCAGAACCTGCAACGCCGAATATTATCTGTATCGGAAAGCGCATCCGTAGCAGAGTCTAATTTCAATCTGATAAAGACTGTTTCCGATGAGACCGGAACTTCTCTAGAGAACAACGCGGCTCTATTCCAAAGGCTGACAGTTGCGACGAGGAATCTTGGCCTAGATTCTTCGCGAACCGTTGGCGTTTTGAAGACATTGAATCAGGCGTTGGTGCTGGGCGGGGCTGGCGCTAGCGAAGCGTCTGCCGCCTTAACGCAGCTCGGCCAGGGCTTGGCTTCCGGAAGACTCCAGGGCGACGAGCTTAGGTCGCTGCTTGAGAACGCGCCGCTGCTCGCGGAGAAGCTTGCGAAGCAGCTTGGCATTACGACCGGCGAACTCCGCGAGTTGGGTGCGGCCGGCGAGTTGACTAGTGATAGGTTGATCTCGGCGCTCGAAGGTGCGGCCGGCGAGATCGATCAGGCATTCCAGGGTCTTGGGCCATCGCTCGATCAAACATTTCAACGGCTTGAGAATTCGGTTTTGGAGTTGGGTGCGTCGCTGCAGCCGTTCGTGGAGAATCTATCTGATTCCCTGGGATTCATCACAGGGATAGTTCAAGAGGCAGGGAAGCTTGTAGGCATATTCCGGCAGCTTCCGGGAGCGGACCGGGCTCAGCAAGCATCCACCGGCGCTGCGTCGCAAACGCTGATAAACCAATTGATAAGCAGGGCAACTTTTGGCAGCCTTACAGGCATTACGCCAAGGGGCGCTGAGGGTCCAAACTTTGCCAATCAGGCGGGCCAGAGATCGTCTCGCGATATATTCGAATTCGAAAGTCAAAAGCTCGGCAATCAGCTCGGTGCGTTTGATCCTGGTGCGGATTTAGCTCCGCAGATAGCGGAGTTCAGGCGCCAGCTGGATGAGGCCGGCGTGAGCGCTAAGGATTTAAGCGCGGCCGTTCAAGCGTTGGATGCAACGGGTGGCAATCTTGCGTCAACCCAACGGTTTGTAGCGCAGTCTTTGGGTCTAACTATCAGCGGCCTTAAAAACACAACGCTTTCGACCAAAGAAGTTGCAGCGGCGACCACTGATCTAATCGATATCACTCAGAAGAAGACACTCATTGAAATTCAGGCTGCTGCGATAGTGGCCAAGGCTATTGCGCAGGAGGCTGTCGCTAGACGCCGGTTAGAAAGGGCTGTGAAGGGGCAGATACAAACGCTGAAGGATCAGGCGCGTTTGATCGGTATTGAAGGCGTTGCGCGCGAGGCCTTGTCCCAGCGTATCCGTGCCGAAGCTAACTTGCGGCGCAAGAAGCTCGACATCAATAGCGCCGAAGCGCAAATCCAACTAGACATTATCGAAGGGCTGGCAAGGGAGAACGCCGAGCGTCGTGAGGCTATCCGTCTGCAGAAAGAGCAGGAAGCAGCCCGAATGGCGGATGTCGAGCGCGATGAGACTACTCGTAGGCGCTTTGGCGGTGGTGGCGATCCTGGGGAAACCCCGCAGGACGATGTTCAGAAGATCGAAACATTCACTTCGAGGCTTAACGACGCCAACGAAGCGGCCATGCAGCTGAGCGTAACATTCGCCGATACGTTGGTCGGGGGTATAAATGCATCGTCGGATGCGCTGGCAGAATTCGCTATCAGCGGTGCTCGTGACTTCAACGCTTTGAAGGAGCAGTTATCTAGCATCTTCGCGGACATCGCTAAGCAGATTCTGGCCGCGATCATCAAGGCGTTGATCCTGAGGACGATCACGGGAATTCTCAATCCGGCGGCGCCCGCCGGCGGTTCGACGTTTCAAGGTTTCACGGGCGATATTGGGGGCGGCGCGGCATTCCAGGGGCTGTCGGCGACTGGTACGGCGACGGCGCACAGCGGGCGGAGCTACACGGTCAATGAGGGCGGCCGCGAGATGTTCGTGTCGCAATCGAGCAACCTTTCGGGATGGGCGGCTTCGAGGCGCGCTACGAATCGCACACATAGCTCTAGGACGCGACTTGGTGGTCGGCAGGCCGGTGGTGCGGTGATCCCGGGCGGAGGAGCCCTGACAGGCTTTGTACCCCCTTCAGCGGGCCAGATCATCCCGGCGGCCGATACTGCCAGGCTTTTGAATCAGGAGCGGCGTGGGGGTGGGCAAACGATCGTTCAGGCGGCTGCGCCCAAAGTTGAGGTAACGGTAACGCCGATGATAGATATCGGCGGTGAGGTGATCGCGGCTGCGATCAAGAATAGCGACGTGGTCCAAACTGAAATTGTGAGCACGGTTCAGAAGAACCAAGACGGCATCCGCCAAGCTGGGAGAAGGTAAATGGCATTCATAGCTAGCGGCGCTGGTGCGGGTCAAGAATGGAAGACGGCAGATAACGCCACCAACTACATTGATATGCTGGAGAAGGTTCGCGCTCTCTTAGACAATGCGAATAATAGCAGCGTTGTTACTGCGTCGTTTACGATCAGTGTCGCAGGAACTGGATACGCTGTCGGAGACTTTGTTCAGTTGGTCGATGGTGGCGGTGCTGGTGGTCCACAGGTTTTCCCGGCTGCATTCGCAACATCGTGTAGCGCAACATTTGAGGTAACAACTATCAGCGGTGGCGGCGGTACCGGGCCGGTAACCGCAGTTAGAATTCGTCAGAGCGGTTGCTATGCAACTACCCCGACGAATGTCAGCGCCAATGTTTACGCGACAGCGTTTTTAACTGGGGCTGGTACCGGGTTGCAGATCGGTACGATATCGTTTGCTGGTACAGGCTGGGTCGAAGATCGGATCTCGCAAGAGGTAACTGCGGTGGTCCCAAATGCTGCTGGCACTGGCTACACTGTGAATGATGTTGTGACGCTTGTCAGCGATAGTGATTCGCGTGTCGGCTATACGGCTCCGCAGACGAATACCCCCGCGACATTCACGGTGTCTTCTATAAGTGGCGGCGGCGGAACTGGACCGATAACAGGCCTGACGCTAACAACTGGCGGGGTGTACCACAGATTCAGCTCCGGGTTGACGGGGCTTTCGGTTACTGGTGGAACTGGCGCCAGTGCAACGGTCGACGTAACGCTGACTGAATTCGGACCATCGAATACGACGACCGACCGCGAGATGATCATGACGTCGACCGGGGGCTTCCCTCTTGGTATCCGAACGTTCACCGACGGAGTGAATGTCAGGAACTGGGAACTGATGGGCATGCAAACCTACGTCGCTGCCAACGACTGGGACGCGCAGATAAACAGGTCGCCGGGTCGCTATCCTGACAATGATACCGGTGCGTATGCAGTATTAGAAAATGACACATTCCCATACTGGATGACGATCACCGATAGATACATCTCGATCGTCTTCAATATAGGTGTCGGAATATACTCAAACATGTTCTTGGGTGCGTTCGATCAATTCGGCACCACTGCCCAATACCCGCAGCCCATAGCAGCCGTTGGTTGCTCGTCCAGGCGGAGCACGACGCAAACAACAGGCGAGGCTTTGTGGGCGGGCATGAACTTGGCCATCGCTGTTGCAACCTCGGACGCTGACGGCCCGGCCGAGGTGCTAACGCCAGGTGGAGGCTGGGTGACTATGAGAAACGGGCACGGCAGCGGTGCTAATATCGTTTTCTCTGGTGACTTTGACTATGCTAAGGCGATGCCCGGAGGAAACTTTGAGCCGGCTCCAACCTTAGGCGAATTCGAGGACCAAGATATATTCATAGACGCATCGTCAACAAGCGGATTCGAGTCGTGGAGAAATTACTGCGGCGCTGATGACCCGTCTACGCCGTCGAATAACCGTAAGTTCACCGCGATGGGCATTCAGGCCGGAACGGCGCTGCCTGCGATGTTTGAAGTGACGCTGCTGGATATGGCAAGCCCGACTAAGCAAGTGCTAGGTGAGTTTTCTGGCTTGAGGCAAGTCGAACAGACACTTGATGTCGGAACATTGAATAGTGAAGACTGCATCGACGATGGCACCAATTATTGGTATGTGTTTGCGAATTGCAGGCTAGACAGAACCTGGAGCCACTTCACGATGAGGGGTGTTTAGCATGGCTGTTCACAACGATAATACTATAACCAGCATGGATAGCCTTGTTAGTTCGATCCATACGTTTCTAACGGCTGGATCGATGGCGAACGATTGGACGTCGAGGGGGATAAATACGGGGACGAATGTCGCAGGCCTATCTGCTGAAAACGTGCTTAACGGTCAGCTGAATATCCAATTCACTTGGACCGGAACGACAACGTTAAACATATATCAATCGTTAGAGACCATCGCGACCGCCGTACCTGGTAGCGAGGTCGGGGACGCGACGATAATATCTAAAGCCGTATTCCCGGTAACGGTGACGAATGCAGAGCTTTGGATTTTCGCCAATGACACGGCTACAGTCGGCGATAGATATGCGCACTGCGTTCTTGAATTTAACAAAGACGGTCGCTTTATTCACTTTGGTTTCGGGCAGATGCGAGCTGCAGATAAGTTCTTCGCTTGGACCGGTGGGGCATACAAGTATGGCATGGAGTTGAATACTAGTGCCAGCGCATGGCAGCCATGGTTCGCAAGCCACCAAGGGCCGTTACTAGACTCGAAGCGTGACGCTGGTGGTGGAGGTTCAAACCTGGCGACCATGAGGGCGTCGGTGCTACGAGCGCAGAGCACAAACAGTGTCTACCTTGGCTTTTCTGGAAGGACCACTAGCGGGCTGTCTGTCAACGATTCTAACGGCAATCCGCTAGACCTTGGCAGGTGCTTTGTAAGGTATGGACCGGCTCCGGCGATGGCGTCATTCCATAGGGGGTCGCCGAATTCGGCAAACGTATTCTTGATACCGCTTATGATGTGCTACAGCCCAGAGACTGCCAGGACGCAAACGATGCCGCTTGGCAACATGCCGGACATTAGGATGTGCAACATCGGAAACATCCAACCGAAGGAAACCATAACAATCGGTTCCGGGACTTGGCAGTTTTTCCCGATGTATAGGAAAGTGACTGTTACGTCCGGCACCGAGATGGGGTCGAGGAATTTTGGCATAGCCTACAAGGTGACTTAGATGGTTTGCCTCGCAACGACTTTGATACCCAATCAAATAGAGCTAGAGACACCACACGCTACCGGTATCAGCGCTCCGACAATATCTGCGTCGGTGGATTTGCTAGACGCGTTTTTGTCGGCTCTCAACAATCCGTTGGTGGTCTCGTTTGTTCGAAGGATTGTTAATAACAACCTTTCGAAATGCTTTACTGGCGTGCCTATAACTGGATTTAGTGACGACTACTTCGACCAGATCTATGTTTTGCCGACCAGCATTGACGCCGGGATCATTCTAGCTCAAGTGCAAGTAGCTGTTACTGTTCATAGTTCGTTTAGGTCGGGCACGGTTCAGTGGACCGGCTACGACGATTCGGCTGCTGGCGCCGGTGTTTCGCTGGGTACGCCGGCGCCACCACCACCAACTATAAACATCCTTCCGCTGTCAAGCTCCGCGCATACATTGACAATAGCTCTTGCCGGGCCGCCGACGATCAGCGCTAACATCGTATTTGACTTTTTGAACCCGGCATCTGCTGCTGTGCAGATATTGATGCCGATAGCTGGTCAGCGCTCTGTGCTGTTTCCCTATCAACCTGAGTCGCCGATAAAGGAGGTCCTCGATTGGGTCACTTACGTTAAGACTTCTTCAAACTCAGAAGAGCAGAGATCCAGTGGCCGCCCCGTCCCGAGATCTACTCTTAGACTTCGATTGAGAACAACTGGCGCCGATACGAGGACTTTGGAAAACAAGCTATTCGACGGTCAGGCCCGGGCGTTCGGTGTGCCGGTATGGTTCCAATCGACTAAGTTGACTTCAGCGGTATCGATAGGCGCTACAGTAATTAACGTTGTTGACACAACGTTTTTAGGGTTGGTTGTTGGCAACACGGCCATCGTTTGGTCAAGCTCAACTTCATTCGAGTCACTGGAGGTTGCTTCTTTCACGTCGACAACGATAACGTTTTCATCTGCATTCCTGGCGGCATTCCCCGTCGATGCGTTGGTTATGCCGGTTTTGGTTGCAACTATGGTTACCCCCGCTGGCAGCTCCAGATTCCGGGTCAATATATCGGACTTTAATATCGCCTTCGCCGTCGTAGACAACGGTGTGAGCCTCGCAGATACCTCAGCATTCAGCAGCTACACGCCAACGGGTGGCGTGCAAAGAGTTCTGCTCGACGATGATAACTTCGTCGACTCTGAGACTATAACCGAAAGGCTGCAACGAGAGTTGGACGTGGTCGACGTTAAAACATCTTTCCCCGATGTATTTACTGATCAAGACGTGAGCCGAGAGACATCGCAGAAGGGTTTCTTCACGAACTCTCCGGTGGCTTTATCTAACGTCCGAAAGTTACTGCATGCTCTCGCAGGCAAGAGGGTTTCATTTTACTTGCCTACGTCCAAGAAGGATCTAGATCCGCTAGCGAGTGTTGCGTCGGCGGATCAGGCAGTAACCGTTGTTGATGCCGATTACGTGAACCTTGTTAACCAGAGGCAGCCTCGCAACGTTATTCGGATTGTCCCGAAATCCGGTGCTGCATCCACGCCGAAGCTGGTAACGGGATCGAGCAAGCCAGCTGCTGGACAGGAGACGATATCAATCGCACCTGACACGGCTGGTGTAACGATCGCTTTAGCTGATATCGATCGGATTGAGTATGTGAAGAAAAGTAGGTTCGATACTGATAGGATCGAAATCAACCATTTCAACTCCAACGGAAAAGCTGCGATCTACATTCCGGTTGTGACTGTTTTAGAGGGTGATCTGTGACATATACCCAGTTCGAGACTAGTCCGGATTCTGGCGCGCCGGTCGAGCTATTTGACTTCACTTTGGGCGCTTCCAATTTTAGATACGTGAACCAAGAGAGGGATTTTACGTTTCTTGGCAATGTCTATACGGCGACACCGGTTTCCCGTTCGAATATAGTCTCGTCGTTTGATTCGAAGGATTCGCAGATCAGCGTCGAACTGCCGGGCGACAATGTTTTTGCTAGGCTGTTCATAGGCATTGTTCCGGCAAGCCTTCCGGAGGTGACTATTCGGCAACTGCATCTTACTGATCCCGCCCAGGAATCGATCTTCGTCTTTAGAGGGTTCGTATCGACGGTGGGGTTTTCGGGAGATCTATCTAAATCGAGTCTAGCTTGCAGGCCCTTAACGAGCGGCAGCGGGCGGATTGTTCCGAGGTATACTTTCCAGGGCTTGTGCAACCATGTTCTATACGATGAGAGTTGTACGATCCAAGAGTCGGCTTTCCAAGAAAATGTGACGGTTGAGAGCGTGAGCGGTCGGCTGTTAACCGTGAATGCAGGGCAGCTGTCAAACGAGGATCTAAATAGGTGGACCGGTGGCTTCATACAATTTGGCACCGAGTTCAGGCAAATAGTGAAGCAGCCCGCGGGTCGTGTAATGACTCTCGATCTTCAATTTCTCAACACCCCCGCAGGCGGCACCATCAGGATCTTGCCGGGTTGTGATTACGTGATAAACGGCGACTGTTTGACCATATACAACAACGTTGTTAATCAAGCAGGATTCCCTTACGTGCCTACTAAGAACCCATTCGAAGGGCTGGATTAATGCTCGACTGGATGATGGGTGTCAGCAAGAAGAAGCCCGGGCCCCTTGAAGCGTTGTTCGGCTATCTACTCGGAGTCGCGGCATTGATTGCTGAGCGGAATACCGAGCCGGTCCCCGATGTGTCGATGGCATTCTTCACGGCGTTATTCATAGGTTTGATTTTGTCTGGAGTGTCTATCGTCATATCTGAGCTACTCAGGCCCAAGCCAGATATTGAGAATGCGAAGCCAGGCGCCAAGGGCGACTTCAGATTCCCAACAGCCGATGAGGGTCGGCCCATCCCGCTATTGTGGGGCAAGGCTAAGCTCGAAGGCCCAAACGTCGTTTGGTGGGGAGACTTCAGGCAGGTACCGATCCGCGAGAACATAAAAACAGGTCTATGGTCGAAGAAGCGTGTAACGACCGGGTTTCAGTATTTCGTTGGTATCGACATGGCCCTATGTCGCGGCGGTACCTATCCGGTGTCATTCCACCGACTGTTCATTGGCGATAAGTTGGTCGGGGGAACGCCTGCGACGTCTATCAACGAGCCTGAGTTTTTAGGCGGCAATGAATTCGGTTCTGGCGGCATCATCGCGGATACGGAGTTCTTTTCCGGTTCAACAACGCAGGTTGCGAGCACATACCTAGTAGCACAACAAACCGCTAATACCGCCAGCGGGCTGCGCGGCACTTGTCACTATGTTTTCAAGGGCGGCTATATCGGCAACACTACGTCGATAAAGAAGTTTTCATTTGAGCTGTCAAGATTCCCATCTCCGCTTTTAGACGACGCGACCAGTGCCGGCCAAAACGGGAACTACGGTCCTGGCGAGCATATTGTCAATGCAGATGATTCCAATCCTATGGAAGCTATCTATGAGGCTCTGCTGAATAAGGAGTGGGGCTTAGGGAAGACTTCGTCGGATGTGAATCTGGCAAACTTCTCGGCAGTGGCCGACATACTTCATACCGAAGGTAACGGTTTTGGCTTCCAGTTAGAGAGAAGTATACCGGTTTACGATCTGTTCGATTTGATTCAAGAGCAGGTTGACGGCGTTCTGTTTCTAGATCGCTTGACCGGTAAGTACAACTTCAGGCTTGCCCGTCAGGACTACACCGTAAGCCTGCCGGTTACATCGATCACCGGGACCAATACCTACAACGTTGCTTCGAATGGAACTTCGGTAACCACGGGCGAGACGATTTACGCGGCTGGATTCGACGACGTGAATAACAACGGCCGAAAAACGGTGGCTTCGAGCACTGCGACGACCGTTGTTGTTTCTGAAACGCTGGTCAATGAGACGCCGAGCGGCTCTATTTTTGGCGGCGCGAGGATCAGCGAGTTAAACGGCATCGATGCCGGTAACAAAATCGAGGTGCGCGAATTCTCCCGCCAGACATGGGATGGCACGACGAATCAAGTGCGCGTAGGGTTCTCTGATAGGTCGAGGGAGTATTTCAACACGTTTGCGCGCGCGGACAGCCTGGGGAACAAGAACAACCAGGGAGGAACGACTGTCGGTTCAACGATCAACTATCCCGGGTGTAAGAATTCAACGCTTGCCAACTCACTCGCCGCGAGGGATCTGCGATTCCTATCGTTCCCGCTTGCCAAGGCGACCGTATTGACTAACCGCGATTTATGGGATGCGAATCCAGGCGAAGTCCTCAGATTCACAAATGAGGAGCTTGGCATCATCGACTTGGCGATGCGAATAATGCGCGTCGATTTCGGGACGGTCGGCGGTTCGATGACGATCGGACTGATGCAGGATATGTTCTCGTTGGAGGAGGGTTTCTTTGGTGTGCCTCCAACACCGCTATGGACGCTGCCGGTGCAGGGTGTCCTGCCCATCCCGATCGCGGAGCACGCGGTGTTCGAGGCGCCCAAGGCGATCGTCGATCGAGATGTGCTATTCCCGGGACAGCCCGATAGGGTGTTCGTGGGGGCCCGTGCGCAGGCCGGCGAAACGGCGATCATTATATTCCAGCGGAATAGCCAACCGGCCATATCGGGCACCTCAGCGGCTGACGGGCAAAACGAGGGGATGTTCCTTATAGGTAAGTTGACCGATGCCCTAAATATCGAAGACGCCAACCCGACAACGTTAGTAAAGATCACAACCACTACGTTTGATTCAAAAACTGAGATATTGCTACGGAGTGAAAGTTCGACCGCATCCGAGATCGGTCAGCAGCTTGCTAACGTTATATTGATCGACAGTGAGTTTATTGGGTTTGAAACGGCTGGCGGTGTGACGGCTGATCAGGTCGACTTCGGGAATTGCTATCGCGGGCTGATGGATACTGTGCCTGCAGATCATGCCCCGACCGCAAACGTGTATTTGCTCTACGTGTCAGGCGGCTTGAACGATTCGACGATCCCGCCTGCCAACATTGTCGAGGTACGACCGCGTACGGTATCGCGCGATGCGGAGCTGACAGAGGGCGATTCGAAATTGTTCACGTTGACGATGGACAATCGCTATCGGCGCCCCTACCCGCCATACAGCATGCTGCTGAACACCGTGGCTTTCGCTGCTGCGCCATCTTTGGATGCAACGATAACGAATCCGGGCGGAGATACGACAGGCATCGCGGTCGTGTGGAACCGCCGCGACTTCGAGACCACGGATGAAGTCGTATCGCTGACAGCAGACGCGGCGACTCTGGACGCCGGATTCCAGGCAAAGAATGATCACGAGAGCCAGTTGTCCGCAACGATAACTGATGGCGATTCTTTGGTGATCGCTATTAACACCCCGGCATTTGTAAACGAGAATGCCGGGGTGGTAGCTCGCGGCGATGCGCTTTGGGTATTGAACGGTGCGATACCTAGCGCGTTGGCTTTGTCTATTCTTACTCGTCATACCGTCAGCGCTGTTGTGTATAACGCTAGAGTTTCTCTTGCTTTCACCCCAGCTCCAACCAGTGCGGCCTTAGGTAGCTTGGTTAATCTAGGTACCGTATTCGCGACAGTGTCGGGCACGGCTGGCCCTGTTAGTAAAACCTTTACAGCCGTGAGTACGAATTCACATACGCTAACGGTTGGCACAGCAATTACCACGGTCGAGTTCCGGCTCAACAATGGCGCCTGGACTGCCATTGCTAGCTTGCCGGGTACGGGTATAGCCGTCAGTGACGAGCTTGAGTTCCGCCATCATGACGCCAGCGGGCCGCCCACTAATACCGTCGCCGTATTGGACGACGGTACTGATAAAGCGTATGTCGTGTTCAGCACGTCGACTGAATTCGAAGGCCTGGTTGGATACTGGAATATGAACGAGGTTAGCACGGGCGTCGCGCAAGTGGATAGGGCAGCAAGGTTCGGCGGCGCGCCTGTATTCACCGACATCAACACAAGCTCATCCGAGGCCGGAGCTAAGGGCCTAACTACATTCGGTAACGCTGTGAAGTGCACAGACGGCACAAACGACGCAACCATCGAAAGTCTTCAGGTGCCAAACGCTGATGCGTTGCGCAAGAACTTGATGCCAGTCGGCACCGAAGAGTTCACCATCGCATGCTGGATGAAATTCCCGGTTGGCGGATCGACGGCGAAGGCAACGCAGATCATTTGGTCTATGAATGACTTCGATTCTGGCAGCCCTTTCACTAATAGATCTTGCTACCTATTCTTTGGCGGAGGTAGTGATAATTTCATATTCGTATTCGTTGAGAATGACGGGACTATTCATAGCGGTACGGTGAAATTCTCGGGGGGAGCATCGGGGCAAGAGGACAAGTGGATCCATTGCAGCATGGTTGTCAGCTCTGCTAGCGGCGGCACTCTTACGGTGTACATAAAAGACGGCACGTCAACGCCAACGCCATCTTATAGCGCCCAGACGGGTCTTGGTACAATCCAGACCACAACCGAACCGGTGACGGTCGGCTCTGCCAGGCGGTCGAATGCCGATTCGAGAGATTTCAGCTCTGAAGAAGTAGCGATCGACGAATTCCGCATTTACAAAGGCCGCGCTCTGAGCGAGGTCGAGATCGATGCAATCGTTGCAGCAACACAACCGCTCGCCTAGGAAGGATCTGAGATGCCTGAGGAAGCGAAGAAGGAGACGCCGAGAATCATTGGTAGCAACATTGGTCTATCGGTAACTGTGGTAATCGCTATAGTTGTTGGCATTACTGCGAACCTGAAGATGATTTCGGACATGGGAGAACGGTACGCTCGCCTGGACGTTACGCTCATCGGTGTCAAAGACGATCTTGGCGAAATCAAAGCAGCGATGAAGGAATTCACGTCTGCTATGCAGACGGATATTCGAGATTTGCGCGATCGCCTAAGTCGCCTTGAAGCTAAATCGGGCCTGAAGTAGGGGTGGGGAGGGGAGGTGCCAGCCAAAACATCGGCCGCCTTGGTGATCCTTGCCGTGGTATCGCTCATTCTCATTTCAACTCTCGGCAACTACTTTTTGCATCAACGTGTGCTCGATCGCATAGGGCTGTTCGATAAGTTCCTTACCGGAAACAAACAGGAGGTCGTCGTGTCAAGTCTTTCAACCACGTACAAAACAGGGCCGAACCAAACACATACGGTAACAACGACGCAGACCGCCAACGAGAGCTACTCGGCTTTGATTATTAGGCATACTGCAGAACTCGCAGAAGCGATGGAAACTCGGCCAGAGCAGTGTTGAAGTGAAATACCCAAAGGGTTCTCTGTCGGGGCAGCCTTGTGGGCTGCCCCTTTTTTTCTCTCGCAGCGAAAGGGTTGTTAATGCGTTTGGTTCTGATGTTGATGGTAGTGCTGTGTTGTGATGTTTCGTTTGGGCAGTGTTCTGCGGTGCCCGGATACCAAGGTATCTTTGGCGGGATTGAATCGTCTTATATCGAATCAGACGGAATCGGGGTCCCGTCTATATTGATTAATAACGGGTGCACTCCTTTTAACCCGGCTACGCTTAATCCGCTTGTAGACGCGCTGCCTGGTGGGTGCCTCGGTGGGTTTTCAAGTTTTGTAATAGACGATTTAGTTGGATCCGCCGTGTTGATGAGTCGTGGCTTTTCTGGCTGGGTATCGATAGGGTACGGGGCCACAACGATTTTAAGTTTAAGATGCTGCCAAACCTCGTCATTTACAACCAAGGTTGGATTCATCCAACAGTTAACTGGAGACCTGGAAACATATACCCCAACATCTAGCGGAGGTACAGGAGGCAGCGTTTCAGTAGGTTTTAGGCTGGGCGCCGGGGTTCATCACTTATGCGTAACAGACGACGTAGATACAATCGCAGGGACCAGGGTGTTCAAATGGTATGTGAATGGCGAACTCGTTAGAGAATGCACTTGTTTTTTTGGGTCTTCAATGACGGAGCCGCCTGTGGACGGTTTTATGTCAGAGCCGATGTCATGCGCATGGGATGGGATTCATGTTTTTACAGGTGCTGTTCCGTTAGACGCAGAGATCCTTGCCGCCTATGAATTCATTGTACCGCCACCGCTACCATTCATTCGCGGCGACGCCGATGGCCTAGGCACATACTCGATCGCCGACGCGATCATGATTTTGAATTGGGTATTCGAAGGCCTACCGCTCCCTTGCGACGATGCTGGTGATGTCAATGACGACGGCTTGATCGACATTGCCGATTCGTCGTATCTTCTAACGTTCATTTTCAACTCAGGATCGCCACCGCCGGCACCGTATGCAACGTGTGGGCCAGATCCGACGGCTGATTCTTTGGGGTGCGCATCCTATTCAGCTTGTCCGTAGCTGTACAAATCTGCCTTTCCTCCTCGCTTGTGACAGGAGAGCCCTCACACACGGCTCTCCTGTTTGTCATTATCGAAATAACATTGTAGTCTTAAATGTGCGGTCTTAGACTTGCGCTAGCACCAGTGCTATGGTTTAACTGTTGGGGAGCGAGGGGAACATGTTCGGATTTGATCAACTACCAAAGGCGAAGGTCGAGACTACGGAATCGATGTTCATGCGTGGCGGGTTTCAGGTTCTTTCGATTTCGAAATCAGGTGCAGAGTGGACGCGTTCAAGCGGCACACTATCGGAGGACCGTTCGGCGATGGTGTTTGATAAGGAAACGGTGACATGCGTTCTGAAGGCGTTATTAGGTCTCAGGCCTGACATTCTCGACGACTACAACTCTGGCCGTATTCGATTCTCTCCTATGGATGGTGGCATGTACGCATTGGCGCGTGCAGGATGAAGTATGGAGATGTCGATCACCGTTGGTGCACCATCGATCACGGGGCGGTTCGCCTTGAAGTTACAGGATGCGTTGTCTTTCTTGGTAGCAATATGGGTTCGCTCTTGTGGGACGTTCAAATCGAATTTGTTGTGGTTTTCTACGGCGAGAAGATGGTAGGCCGGCTAGATGGATCGGATATCCCTGGCGACGTTGCCTGCAGAGTCAAAGACGAGATTTTAGCAGCATGAAACACCCCAGGGCGTCAACGTTTGGTTCCTTGCTGGCGGGCACTTGGTTCCGGCTGCGTGCTCTGGGGTTTTAGTTTGCTTTTTAGGCTTTTACTGTCGACCATCCAAAAAGAAGAGAGTCGGCGGTGATCGTCCTACCATGGATCATCCTGATCATGTAGAGCCCATTCAAATTACGACGCTGTCTACTCTCCTCATTGCCCTCAGGTCATCGCGTTATGAGCGTTTGTCCTGGGGGTTTTTAACTTGGACATTAGATAGGAGGAATACATGAAGAGCAACGTGATAGCCACATCTGTGTTGCTGATAATGGTTTCAGGGTGTGCTTTTGGTCAGAGAGCGCGTGATCAAACTTTGCTGCCTGCCATCATGACGGCTAGCTCTGCCATCGAGGCTGATGCATTGCGCGGAGTCGAGGAAATGCCTGATGGTAGTCAAGTTAGCGCTGGGATGGCTTTGTCAGATTTCATGATCGCATTAAAGTCCGAAGTAGTTCCTGCAGACATCATGGATCTATGGCCAGCCGTTGCCGCGATTTGCGAAATCGGGTACGAGGCTAGGATTGCTGCCGGCGAGATCAGCAATGGCGTCGCGGATTCGTTCAGGGAGCGGGTTACTCAATTCGGGTTGGCTTTGGCCAAGTACGTGGGAGGCAAGTGATGGACCGCGATGAGGCAAGCAAGATTCTCGGCAAGGACATAATCGAAAGCATGCGCGCGGAGGCGGCTGCGGTCGGGGTCGAGCTAAAGGATGATCTCGAAGCGGTCGCTATCTATGCTGCCGGGCGCGCAGACCATTTGTCACTGATCGTCGGGGACCCTGGCTTCGAGGAAGCCCTAATTGCCGAGCGGGACAATGTTTCGTTGATGGCTTCGAGGGCTGCGGTTCATCGCGCTGACGCGATCGATGCGCGGGTGCTCGCGGTGGCGCGCGGCGGCCTGGCGTTGGCTGCCAGGGGTCTCAGGATAATGGCTGGGGCTCCGACCGTTTGAAACGATAGACGCAGATCGTGGGTCGGGCGCGAGATAGATCAACTCTCGCGCCTCTTTTCTTGCATTAATGCGACTAGTTGTTAGACTCCTATCATGACTAAAAAAATAGAGGCCAAGCCGTACCCATTAGAAGAAATGACAATCCGAGAGGTTATCTTAGCCCGGTTAGAAGAGCTGGGCGCTACGCGCTACGATTTGGCGCACTACGGGGGAGTAAGCGCATCACCGTCTACCGTCTTTAGATTCTTGTCAGGCAATCGAAATACATTCAGCGGCAACGTAGAACAAATGCTCGCATCGTGCGGCTTAGCATTGGTTGCTGTCGGGCAGCCGGACTGGATCGAAGAAGAGTAGCTTTATGGATCTTGAGTCGATCGTTTTCGTAGCTGCTTTTCTTGGGTCGATGTTTGGCCTGCCGGCAGGGTTCCTTCTGATTCAAATAATCAAACTCATAACCTCGAAGGTTGATAGTCGCGGCGACGCCGAGTCAGATTTGCTTGAATGGTCGATAGCTCAGCCCGGCTGCATTATCGTGGACGAGACCCAAGTGGCTAATAATTGGGTGCGCACGATGGATGTTGCGCGCATCGATATAGACCAAAGACGATCTTCAGGTATTGAATCCAATTACGTTACGCAAACCATCGGTGGCGCCGGCGCTCCGAAGCCGGTACCGGCAATGACGGCCATGATGGCACAAATTAATCACGACAATGCGGTGGCGGCTCTCAGGAAGCGGCTCGGGCTCCAAACTATCTAGTTGCACCACTGCCACCGCTATGGTAGACTCTAATTGACCAGACAATGTCTGGCTGCAAGCAATGCATTCAAATTCAGGAGGAATCATGACAGAGGTCGTCTCAGATGAGCGGCGCTTGCATGAGCTTAACATCAAGCTGATGCGAGCGAGCAATAGCGAAAAGGCTGCTAAAGCCGAGCGTGTAGCTATTGAGGAGGAGATCAAGATCGCGACGGGTTTTTCGAAGCGGGCTGGATCCGAGACCTTCTCAACTGCTGGCGATTGGGGTTCGTCGAAGGTAACGCTGAAGCAGCCGGTGTCGGTCACTGTGATCGAGGACAATGTTCCGGCGGTCAAGAAGGCGTTGACTCGCGGACAATTTTCTAAGGTGTTCAAGGTCAAGTATTCGGTCGTCGCTAAAGAGCTGGATGCTTTAGAGAAGTCGAACCGAGATCTTTATCTGATTGTTGCTGAAGCTTTGAGGCGGAAGCCAGGCAAGGTGAGCGTTGAAATCAAGCTTATCGAGATGGCTGCCGTGTTACCAGAGAAGGGGAGTTAGATGGCGGTATCACTTTCTTCGATCGCTAAGGGCCAGCGGCTTCGGCCGCCCAAGGTGGTCATGTATGGGGTCGGCGGCATCGGCAAGACATCGTTTGCTGCCTCGGCACCGGATCCGATCTTCATCTGCACCGAGGATGGCTTGGGCGCGCTCGACATCGATCGATTCGAGATCCGCGAAGACGATGCGCTGATCAAGACCTGGCAGGAGCTGCTCGATTGCTTGACCGCTCTGTATGTCGAAGATCACAATTACAAGACGGTCGTAATCGACACGCTGGACTTCGCGGAGCCGATGCTTTGGGCTCACACCGCAGACAAGCACGGCAAGGCTGATATCGAATCGTTTGGGTATGGCAAGGGCTATGTCTATGCGCTCGACGAGTTCAGGACCATGCTTGCCGGTCTCGATGCGCTTCGCAACGAGAAGAACATGATCGTCATCGTGCTGGCTCACTGCGAGGCGAAGAAGTTCAACAGCCCCGACTCTGATGCATACGATCGCTGGAAGCTGAACGTTCGCGACAACCTTGCAGCGCTGGTGCACGATTGGTCGGACGCTTTGTTGTTCACGAACTATCGAGCGCATGTCGTCAAGGAAGACGCTGGCTTTAACAAGGAGCGCGCGCGCGGAGTCGGCATGGGTGAGCGTGTGATTTACACGGAAGCACGACCAGCATGGCAGGCAAAGAATCGGTACAGTTTGCCACCGGAGTTGATCATGACGAAAGACAACTCGTGGATGGTTTTTCAGAATGCAGTGGTGGCAGCACAAACTGCCGTAATACCAAAACAGGAGGAAGGACAAGGCAATGGCTGATCTAAATGGCCAGTTTGATTCGGATAAAGTTGCACCGCAAGCTCCGCGTGAACTGCTAATCGATGGCTGGTATGCGATGAAGGCTGTCAAGAGCGAGATCAGGGATGCGGCTTCAGGCAACGGTAATAAGTATCTGAATTTCGAATTCGAGGTCGACGAGACGCGCCATCCATCGTTGAAAGGTCGTCGTGTCTGGAAGATGCTACATCTTTGGAACAGCGCGAAGGCAACCGCGATCGCTCAGGCGGAGCTATCGGCGATTTGTCGTTCGTGCGGAGTTCCGCAGATCACCGATTCAGAGCAGCTGCATGGTTTTCCGATGGCTGTGAAGGTCGCTGTGATTCCTGCCAAAGGTGAGTATCAAGCGAAGAATGAAATTAAGGGCTTCGCCACGATCGCAGAGAAGTTCTCTGGCGCTGCGCCTGCTCAGGCAGCGGCTGCCGGAGCTACTCAGGCAGCGCCTGCCGCCACCGGCGCTGCGGCAGCGCCACCATGGGCAACCTAGACCAAACCCACTGGTAGGGGTCGCCGGTTAACTTCACCCGATCGGCGGCCCCATTTCATTGCCCAAGGAGTCAAGTGGTCAAGTTGCCCAATATTGGAAGTCAGACTTCCAATCTAATATACCAGCACTACGAAAGCATTAACGACGATTGGCGTCGGCCGCATCTCGGTGCGAGCATCATCGGCCATCATTGCAATCGCTATCTGTGGTATGTGTGGCGTTGGGCTTTCAAGCATGAGTTCAAGGGCCGTATGCTGCGCCTGTTCAAGCGTGGCGACATCGAAGAGGACTGGATAGCCGACGACCTTCGGAACATCGGTGTCTCGCTCACAACCGAGGATCCCGAGACCGGCGATCAATGGCGCATGAGTTGGTTCGGCGGTCACTTCGGCGGATCGTGTGATGGGTTGGGCAGAGGCTTTCCGGGCGCCAGGGAATCGCTTCATGTATTTGAATGCAAGACCGCAAACTCGAAGTGGTTCAAGAAGATCAGCAAGGAGGGCGTCGAGAAGTCGATGCCTAAGCACTTCGCCCAGATGCAAGCCTACATGCATGGCTTCCGAGATAAGGGCATAAGCGTCAATAGGGCGTTCTATGTGTGCGTTTGCAAGGATACGGACGAGATCTACACCGAGCGCATTCATTATGATCATGTCGTCGCCAATGCGATCATTCACAAGGCCGAGCTTGTTGTTGGTGCGCCTGAACCTCTGACAAGGATCAGCGAGGATCCGTCATGGCATCAATGTCAGTTCTGCGAGTTCAGGCCGATCTGTCATTTCGAACGCGCTGAGCATCTTGAGCGCAACTGCCGGACTTGTACTAGCTCGACACCGCTACCGGACGGCACATGGTTTTGCGATCATCTGCAGAAGTTAATCGACGAGGATGATCAGAGGCAGGGTTGCGATAAACATCTTTTTATACCAAGCTTGCTACCATGGGAAGCGATCGATGCTGACGAAGTCAAGCGTGCCGTTTTCTACCGAGATCGCAATGGGGTCATGATTGTTGACTCTGCATTGCAGCTGACCGTGCAAGAGGAACCAGATGATTGAAGTGAAGATTTCGAGCATTGATCCGAAGAAGAGCTTGGACTCAATGTTTGGCGACGACAAAGTTTTGATTAAGTACAAACCGCCTGGCTCGCGTTCTTTCCAGACGCGGTCGGTCGGCGACGACTACCAGGCTACGAAGATCATGCTAGAACGTATGGTGGAGGAAATCATGAGGCAGGCGTTTCCCCATACTGATCCGAAGCTAAAGTCGCACGTCGCACTGGTGCCGGTAGAAACAGGCGCCGCCGAGGAAGACAGCTCGGCGACGCCATAGGATTGAGGACGAGATGCTAGCTGAGATGTGGAAAGAGATACCAGGCCTTGAAGGATACTACTCGGCTAGCAATCTGGGAAGAGTGCGAAGTGAATGCCGCAAGGTGAAACGTGGAGATGGGTTCCTGAGAGTTAAGCAGAGAATGTTGAGCGTTCATATCCACAGAACAAACGGCGGGTCATTCCTGGCGCATGTTGGCGATACGCAGAAGACGATGAGTGTTCATAGATCAGTAGCGCTCGCGTTCATTGGGCCAAGGCCGCCAGGTTATGAGGTCAGGCATTTAGATGGTGACGTTTCAAACAACGCTTTGTCGAACCTTGTCTATGGAACAAAGTCAGAAAACGAATCTGACAAGTTGGTGCATGGGACATCGAACAGGGGTGAGCGCAACGGTCAGTCAAAGCTTACGGATAAGATCGTAAGGATGGTCAGGAGGTCTAGCAGGACAAACGTATCGCTGGCGATAGAGCTTGGGGTTTCGGATTCAACGATATCCATGGTGCGATCGAAGCTCAGATGGGGGCATGTGGAATGAAAGTTCTCAGAGATTATCAAAAGGCTGCTTTGAAGGCGCACTTTGATTACTTCTCCAATCGCACTGGAAACCCTTTGATAGTGATGCCAACTGGTTCTGGTAAATCAGTCGTCATCGCAGAGTTCTGCAAACAAGTTATTCACGATTGGCCGACGCAGCGGATTATTATTCTCACACATGTGATGGAGCTAATTGAGCAGGATTACGAAGAGCTGATAGGACAATGGGATGTTCTTGCTCCGGTCGGCATCTATTCGGCCGGCGTTGGTCGTCGCGATCTAGGCTGCGCAGTTACGTTCGCTGGGATCCAATCGGTATGGACCAAATTGGATACGCCGAGCAAGGCTGCGGAAGCTTTGGGTACATTTGATCTGGTGCTGATCGACGAAGCGCACTTGATACCGAAATCCGGCGAAGGGCGCTACCGTAGCTATCTTGCTTGGCTGCGCGAGCGCAATCCGATGCTGAAGATCCTCGGCTATACCGCAACGCCGTTTCGGCTTGACGGCGGCATGCTGCATAAAGGGGATGGTCGCATCTTCACCGATGTTGCATACGATGTTCCGCTCAAAAAGTTGATCGGCGATAACTACTTGGCTCCGCTGGTGGCCAAGATGCCGGAGGAGACGATCGACACGAAGGGTGTCGGGACGGCGGTCGGCGATTTCAAGAAGGGCGAGCTGGAGGAGGCAGCGATCGCCGGCGATAACGTCAGCATGGCTGTCGCGGAGATGCTGACCGTTGCCGAGCGCGACGGCCGGAAACATTGGCTTGTGTTTGCGTGCGGTCGCAAGCATGCCGAGCAGATCTTGGAGCAAGTGCGCGAGCGTGATGTGTCCGCCGAATTGATTATGGGTCATACGCCAAAGGAAGAGCGCAAGCGGATCATCCGCGATGCGAAGGCCGGCAAGATAACTTGCGTGGTTAATGTAGGCGTGTTGACGACTGGATTCAATTGGCCGCGATGTGATCTGTTGGCTGTCATGAGGCCGACGCAATCGGCGGCGCTCTATGTGCAGATCATGGGTCGTGGTATGCGAACGTTCCCAGGCAAGAAGAACTGCATTGCGACTGGGCAACGTGTGTTAACAAGTCGTGGTTTGGTTGAGATACAAAATGTAAGAATGGGCGATCTAGTTTGGGATGGTGTTGATTTCGTGTCGCACGATGGAGTTGTATGCCAAGGCGTTCGGGAGACGATTTCATATAGCGGATTGGCAGCAACTGAAGACCATATGGTCATGACAATGGTCGGTTGGGCAAGGTTTGGAAAGTGTGCCAATGAAGGGATCGAGATACTTAGAACCGCTTCCGGTAGGGTGCCGATCAAATCATCTGGTCGTAACTACGGGGGAGGTGCTGCGGAGAGGCAAGAGGCAGAGGATATACTACGAAACGAAGTGCATGGTTTGCGGGAGAGAGTCGGAGCATTCGCGGGACAATCTATTGAGGCTGGTGGCAGGCTGCCGTCCGTGCGGGAATCCTCGCTCTGCACCGAAATGGCTGGTGTCGAGATGTTCAGCGGCCTTGGAGAGATGCAGAAACAAAGACAACAAGCGTTATCAGGATTACGGGGGGAGGGGGGTGGAGTTCAAATTCAACTCACCAACATCCATGGCAGTTTGGATCGTGGTGAATTTGGACCCGCTAGACAGGTCGCTTCAGATCGATCGTGTCGACAACGACTTGGGGTATCAGCCAGGGAATCTGAGAATGGTAACGTCGTCACAAAACCAAATGAATTCAAGGTCAAAGAACACTGTTCAAATGCATCAGTTCAGGATGGAGTACCCCAAAGCGATGTATGCCGACGCGACCTTAAAGCGGTTGATCGGCAGCGGGCTGTCGTTCGAGGAGATCAACGGCAGGTTCCACAACCTGGAGTCGACAAAGCCAAAGGGCTTGTATGGGACATTCTCAACGCCGGACCAAGACATCGCTTCACTGTAGAGGGTCTGCTTGTTTCCAATTGCTTGGTATTGGATTATGGCGAGAACGTGATTCGTCATGGACCGATCAACGATATCAGGATCCCCGATGGACGGATAGCTAATGGCGAAGCGCCGAACGGTAAGACATGCCCGCAATGTAAATCGATCATCGCGATCACCACGAAAGAGTGCCCGGACTGTGGCCATGTTTTCGTCCCGGAATCGATTTCGCCTACGCATGAATCGCGCGCGTCGAACGTTTCTCCAATTGATTTCACTCCGAAGATTTCTCCGAAGCATACGATGGATTGTTACCGTGTTGAGTATCAGCGGCATTACAAAGAAGACATGCCGGAATCGCTCCGTGTCATATACGGGTGCGGCCTGCGACAATTTGCGGAATGGGTCTGCTTGGAGCACACCGGATTCCCGAAGCGTAAGGCCATCGAATGGTGGCTCAAACGAGGTAACTTTCCTGTACCTGAAACTGTAACCGAAGCGCTTGAGCGTGTTGACGAGCTGAGCGAACCAACGAAGATCATTGTGCAGGAATCGGGGAAGTATGAACGAGTTGTCGACTGGATCTTCGCGCGAGAACGGCTTGAAGATGAACCTAAGAGCGATGAGCAAAGGCGAGTTGATTCATCTGATCAAGGATCGAGTGGGCAAGCATCAGGCCTTGGTAAGCGCCCTTGGTGAATCGCAGCGATCGCTCGACTCGGCGCGCGCGATCGTTTCGGGACTTGTCTCGATGATGGGGGGATCGGCTCTAATTTCACATGAGATATTGAGGGGGGTGCTTGGTTCAACTATCCGATGTGATAGTAGCGACGCCGGACTTCTCATTGAGTTGGGCGGGGCCGAAGATGATCGGGCCGAAGGAGAGGGCGCCGTTGACGACTCTTGAAGGGTTCCTCTCGCAGAAGCCCGGCGATCCGCCGCGCATGACAGCCGGTCAGAAGGATGTCGTCCTGAGCGGCGCCAGGGCGGCGCTGGAGGCCGCCTATCCGGCCCACGCAGCTTCCGGCCTGCTAGCGTGCTTGGAAGCGGCTGTGGAGGAGCTGCCTTCGTCGACGGCCTGCTTGTGCTGCGACTTCTTTCGGGCTCGTGATGCATATTGCAGCACCTGGGAGGATAAGGTGCCAAATGCAAACCAGGCAAAAGGTTGTAAGCATTTTCAGGATATGAACTGCCCATTTTAATGGTTGCATGCGTCGGACCACCATGGTACAATAGGTGTGTTAATACAGTTTCGCTCAGTCCCACCGTCGCAGTCGGTGGGGCTGAGATTTGAAGTTTCAATCTGCAAATTACAAACAACGAGGGGACGGCTATGAAGAGACTACTGGGAGCGCTGATCGTGGGAGCGGTTATTTGCGTTCTGATCATTACCGGATCAGAGATCGTTTCCGCTGTGAACCTAGCAGGCAATTCGCGAAGCGGTACCGGCGTGATGGGTTGTGCCGGCGGAGTCGATAGATGATTGATTGCATTTACCTTATGACGTCTGTTGTGATGTTGTTAATCTTTGAAGTAATAAGACCCCGTCGGGGGGAAGCAGGCGGCGCCGAGTGAGCATCGATCAGCTCAAGGGTCGAGCGCAAATCGATCATCTGAAAGTGCTCGCTGCAATCATCCGCAAGTACGGGATTAATGATAAGATCGAGTTGACGCTGGAGGATATGGCGCCTGTTCGAGGAGGTCTCAAACGTGATATTTGCACCGAGACCGGTACCATAGAATACAGATTTGAGAGAGACAAGTAATCTCGATTGGAACTAAATCCATGGGGCCAATTGAGTGCTTTCTGTTGGGGCCACCCGAGTTTGGTCGCTCGGGTGGCTATTTTTAGAAACTTAGGTTCTGCGCTTGATCGCCTGCCTAGGCCAGGGGTCGCGGTGAAACGCTCGCGACAAAGTAGCTGCGGCCCCGGGAACCTTCAAAGAAGCAGCGTCCCCCGATACTGCTTCATTTAGAAGATCACTGGGTGATATTGAACAGCGGAACGCATTCGCATTCAATCCGAGCAACACCATCGAGCGCGCCACAGAATCGGAATGTAGCTGTTTCAATGTCGGTGATTCCGATGTTGTTGCCGGCGGCAGTTAGATCGCCGGAGATCGTCATGCAGACGGTCGCGCAATTCATTCCTAGATAAGCGCCGTTTAGGCAGCCTTCGAGCCCGATGTTCCACATTCCGGTATTGGGATCGAATCCAGTGTCCTGGCAGGATTCGCAATCCTCACCACATGGATCGGCGGTACTGCAAGTTTGTCGGTGCGTCCCGACACCAAGTGTGCCACTTGCGGTGCCTGAGACGACGGTGCCATCTTCGTAATCGATCCGAAACTTGCTTGTCCAGCATCCTCGATACTTGCACGGATCATTGATCTTCAGATCGAAGTTGAATCCGTAAAGTCGAAGGCCGCCATTGAGCTGAATCTGATCACAGTGTCCGGCGGTTGGGCTGGTTGGACCGGTGCAAAGATCCGGATTGATCGAGACCGATGCGCCGAGTGTTTCGTTGACACCGGAAAGCGTGCGGCAACCAAACTGATCGCAGGACTGGATAATGCGTGGGTTGGGCTGTAGCAAGCCATCACAGAGGTCTTTGCTGATGCCGTATAGGCATGCTGGCGTGGGAAATACGCTGATTTGCGGAGCCGTAGCTGCCGCAGCTGCAGCTACTGGTGCTGCCTTCACATCGCTGGTACCAACGTAAAACACGATTGAAGTCGTGACTGCCACAATGGCGAAAAGCGAAACCAAGAAAACTCGCATATGCAAGCCTTTCGAAGTGTTGGGTGAAATTGGTTATGGGGGACCATTTAAGCCGGGCGGAATACTAGCCTCATCTGGCATTGATTATCAACCAGAATATCTATCAAACCATTGGTCGCAGCGGTCGGACCATGTTATACTCTTTACGTCAAGTAATCATTTAATAGAAAGAAGGAATCATGACGGACGAAGTTGAGCAAATTCCAATGAAGAAAATAGCATCTGAGGTCGCGCGGTTGACCCGATGTGATGTCGGCGAGGTCACTGGTTACCCGTACCAATTCAACTTGCGCCTTCTGCCAAATGTAATTGTCGAGATCAGGTTGAGCGGCAAACGGGACGAGAGAGAAGACGAAAAGTCGTCGGTGCGGCTGGCTGTCAAAACGGACGGCAAAAAGAAGTTTGACCGAGGATTCAAGGTACGCAAGGCGCAGCGCAACGCCATGAGCATCGCCCATGTTGTTATGAACTCGATGCTGCCGGAGATTGAGCCGGTGATGGCGCAGCGTGCAGAGCGGGATCGCCTGCATGCTGAAGAGTCTCGCGAGGCCGAAGAAATGCTGCTAAAGATTGTTGGCCAGTTCACAACTCTGGAGAGGAAGCATGCTGGCCTGGACGGCGAGTTCATTAGTGGCGTAACGAGCCTCAATGTGCATGGCGGCAAAGACGAAATCAATGTTTACCTTGCGGTTCCGGCCGACAAGGCTGTGGCGCTGGTCGCGTTCATGAAGGAGATTGGTATCGAATAAGGTGGTCGCATTGGTGCGAGCATGGTATAATGAAGTGTGAGGAACACAACAGAAAGGACCAACCATGCAAGAGACCAATGTCAATCACCTAGTCCACACCGTCAGCGTCGCGTTTGAAAAGTCTGGTGTCGAGCTTGGCTCCGAGGTCGAGGAGCTGGTTAACGCTTTGGCCGGCAACCCGGAGGCCGCTGAAGCGTTCGCGCTGCTCATGGAGCGCTCGAAGGATCAGGGTGACCTCTAATGGTGAGCCTAAACCGCAATGCTGTCGGTGGATCGCTGAGAACGGCTCTAGCGATGCACTCGCAAAGCCTGAAGGTGCTTTCGAGCGCTCAGGAGTACGCAACGGTCGGCGAATCGCTGATGGTGCTTGGCATGGCGCTGGCTTGCGTCGAGGATGGCGACAAGCCGGCGATCCTGTATACCAGGATCTCAGATCTTGATACTGCGGCCCGCGATTTGATTCCGCTGAGCGTCATGGCGTGGGCTTCCGCCGGCTATGCGCATGAAAACGATATCAGCGTCGAGGAGATGTGGACGCCGAACGGCTGGTCGTTGGTGAAGGCATACTTCGAATAATCGACTGGTCGCATTGCTGCTACTATGGTACAATGAAGTGTGGGTAAAACAAAAACTTCAACAGAGAGAAGGCGACCATGCAAAAATGCGATAGCTGCAACAAGCACGCGCCGGTCCTAGTCGGCGGAGCACCGCACGAAATCGAAGGCGAGTTTTGCCCGAAGTGCTGCAACATGACTCCCGAGGATACCGTCGAGTTGTGGGAAGATCACGAGGAGACGCACTTCGGCGTAACCCGACCGTATGCCAATCCGGATTCGACGGCACCATGCTGCGAGCATGGGCGCACCAGCTTTTGCGTTTGCGGTGGCAAGCACATTTGCCCGGTTCACGGTTCGAAGTGCTATGGCCGCGGCGGGCACGAATAATGATTGTGATCGACGAACAAAGTCTCGACGTCAGGCCGAATGGCGCGATATTCATCGGCGACGTCTGGATCAAAAGCATTTGGAGACACTCTACTAAGGCCAAAAGGAAGTATTCGTTTACGTATGTTCTTCCAAGTGGTGATTTCGTCAATCAGGAGATCTCTAAGCGCGAGTGGGCTCTGTTGATGGCGGTGCGCGAACGACAGAAAAAGAAGTAGCGATGACTAAAGAATTCAGCGAGTGCGGATTCTGTCATGGCACTGGCGTGCTGAAACTTGTTGACGCCAACCAGAATCCACGGCATCAGAGATGCGGTTGCTGCAAGGGTACCGGCCGGTGTGCGCACTGGTGGAACGAATACGGTTCCTGCACCTATTGTGGCCTGGATAAAGTCAAACTCGTGAAGCGGCCTTGGTGGATGGACAAAGACGGAAACCGAAAGCAGTGGTACATCCGCAAGCCTAACAAGTGGTCGAAATGGAAACGCCTGATGCGCTGGTATCCGGACCACCAAGGATATTTTATGCAGGGCGACTTCGAATCAGTAGAGGCTTGCTACGAATGGATACGTTTAGCGGAAGAAGACGAGGAGGAAAGATGAGCGACGGCAAGTTAGTCAAACTTGTTTTCCCGTTTCAAGAGCATAAGCAGGGGTTGCGAATGCGCACGCATCTGGCGTCAATGGAGTTGCCCGACGATGCGGGGGAGGTTGAACTTTCGCTTTGTATGTCGGGGGCTGCCATTTATGCGTTCGCTCCGGACGGGCGGCATTTATCACTTTCGCTTAGTGACTTGGCGCACCTAGCTGCGACACACTTTGGGTACTTAGATGCGGAAGCGCCATGACCGATATGACGCAAGACGAATGGGGCGCCGAAGCGAAGCGCCGGTTTGGCGATGATCCAATGAAGTGGAAGTTTGTTTGCCCGGTGTGCGGCTTGGTCCAGTCGACGCAAGATTATAAGGACGCCGGGGCGCCGTCGACCACCGTCGCGTTTTCTTGCGTGGGCCGCTGGAAGGAAGGCGTCGATTGCAATTACGCGGGCGGCGGCCTGTTCCGGCTGAATCCCGTCAACGTCAAGCACGATGATGGCGAGATCGTTCAAGCGTTCAACTTTGCGGAGGAAGACAAATCATGAAGGATCCAAAGTTTCCACACATCGAGGTCGAGCTGTCAGGCTCGGACGGCAACGCATTCATGATCATGGGCAAGGTTACGAAGGCGATGCGAAGGGGCGGTTGCACCAAAGAAGAGATCGCGGAATACCGCGAGGCCGCGCAAAGTGGCAGCTATGATGATCTGCTCCGAGTTAGCGGCGAAACGGTTACTGTGTCATGAAACTACAGCAAATGAAGGTGCATGAGCCGGGACCGGACGAGCAGGTTTCGGTCATGCTTCCCTACAAGCCGATCAGCGTGATACACCGGAGCGATAACTTCATTTTCACCTGGATTGATCTTTACTACTATATTGTAGCTTCACTCGATTCCCCTGCACCCAAATGGAAAGTGGTTAGCTTTGTTACCAATGAAGAGTTTACACCTGGCTGGGAATACATTTCCTCAACTACGATTCCCGGTGATCGCGTCCGGCATTTCTTTGCAAGGGATGTGAATTTGTAATGGCTGAAGATGAAGAAGCGGTGCTTGTTTGCTTGTCGCGAGTGAAACGCCCGATAGCACCGTACAGGAAATCATTTGGTGACAACTGCGGCGAATGCAATGTCGCTGTTTGGGTGACGCCGGCAAGCATAATTTCCGCCGGTCCGGATGCAACTTTAATATGCGTCGAATGCGCGCATGTAAATGGGGTGTTTGGTAATAAGTTCGAGCCACAAACGGAAGCCCAGAAGAAGGAATTCAGGGAGAGCCTATGAAGACGGTGATAATCGAATCGCCGTATCGATCGAGTTACGGCAGTGAGAAGGAAGTATTTCGATCGTATCTAGATGACTGCATTCGAGATTGCCTTGGCAGAAATGAATCACCGTATGCGTCGCATTTGATTCTTACTAGCGTTCTCGATGACGATGTTCCGGAGCAGCGGACGGCAGGGATAAATACCGGCTATGCTTGGTACCAGGCCGCCGATCGTATCGCGTTCTATGAGGATCACGGCTGGTCAGAGGGCATGGTGCAGGCACGGGCTTATGCTGACTTGCATGGTATCGCGTACATTATCAGGAGTCTGAATTCTTGACATATCGCAGAATAAAGGTGGTCGCATTGATCGGACTATGGTATTCTTAGGTGTAAGGCAATCACGCCGACAGAAAGAGAAGGTCGACCATGCTGGACGTCCAAACGATCGACATTGCGCAGCTCAAAGAAGTTCAAACTCCGCTCGCCACTGAAACCCATGTGCCGGTGCCGCACATTCATGTTCGCGATATGCTGGCGCAGAACCTCAACATGCTCGGCATGGAGTTCACTAGCGAACGGATCCAAACGACGCACGACGGCAACCGCGCGATCGGCATGCTGTACACCGAGCCGATGGACGGTATCCGGTTCTCAGCTGGCTGGATGAACGCGCACGACAAGTCAAGCTCCACGAAATTCCTGGCTGGTGAAGAAGTCTTCATTTGCACGAACGGACAGGTTTTCGCCGAGTTCATGGTGCGCAGGAAGCACACCATGAACATTCTCCGCGATCTTGAGCAGCTGGCCTACCAGGCTGTGGTCGGATTCAAGGGCGCCCAGGAGCTGAACCAGCACCGTCAGGACGCTTACGAGGCTGTTAGCCTAACGAGTGATTCCGCGCGCGCCATGGCGGTCCGCCTGGCAGAGCATCGCGTTATCGCTCCGAGCCAGATCGTCAACTTGATCGAGGAGTACGAATCCCCAAGCTTCGGCTACGATCGCAACGTGCAAACGGTTTGGGGCCTGAACGCGGCCGCTACGCACAACCTGAAGAACCTGACGAATCCAATGCTGCACCAGCAGCGTACGCTCGAACTTGCGATCATGCTTGATCGCGAAGTGTCATTTAAGCTTGGCGAGGACTTCCGCAAGGGCCTGGAGATCGCTTCTAGCGTCTAGGCTACTCGTCGCATTCATGCTACAACGCGGTAAGAAAGGAGGTTCGCATGGTGCGAATCATGTTTCTTACCGCGCTTCTTTGCTTGGGCTTTTCCGACGGATCTGCTGTAGCAGCTCCGGAAGAAAAGAATAGTCAGACTTACGTTCTGACTATCCCGGCGTTCTTGTTCCCGGCGTTCGTTCAGAGAATGAATCCGGATTACGCTGACCCCTACGCGATCGGCCTGGACTACGTCGATCTATTCCTGGTGGTGCACAGCGATGGGTCGCGGGCGTATGAAGGGTACGACCAAGACGGTGTGCTTGTGCTCTACGATTCATTGTGAGGTAAGCCATGCTAGGGGGCGGCTACTCACAGCTTGAAGTCGAGATCGACGTTGTTGCGTTCAACAAGGCGCACCCGGATCATAGAAGGGCGATCAAGTGGTGCTATAGCTGCAAGCTCGATTCCGTTGTCGATGCAGAATGTTGGTTGTGCAAAGAATGCAGATCGCAGCTTGAACTTAAACTTGAGATTTGAAATTGGCTCTGAGCAGCGGTTGGTGAGGTCAGGCGCATACCCTGGATTCTTGCCGGTCCATCGATGCCTACACGCACTTGGACAGATCGCGGGATTGTGGTGTAGCGCAACCCGGCTCAGGGCCATTTTTCTAAGGAGACCGATGAAGATCTTGATCGCACTAGTGTTGCTCGCCGTGCCGCTGGTAGCGCAGATACCAGAAATCCCACCGCAAGATCGCGATGAGAATCTTGAGCTTCTCAGAATGGAGATGTCTCGATTCAAAAACGAAGTCGCAGCTGACATCGCGGATTACAAAGAGTACGTAGGAAAAGATATGAACCGTCGAGTTGTGACTATAAATAGGCATGTGAATGAAGAGGTGCGCGAGCAAGTGAACGCGAAGGCGATACGAGACAAGGAGATTGAGAAAAAGCTTGAAGAATCTGGCGAGTCTCCACCGCTCGACACCAAAGACTACACGGCGATCGCCATGGTGATCCTAGGCCTGCTGTCGAGCATGAAGGGTGGCAATCAGGATGGCTAAGCCGCAAGTGAAATCAGGCATGACGACGCTTGCGTCGAATTGGATCCCGAACAATCCGCTCACCGCTTTCGGTGTCATCGCGATCGGCTATGGCTACCAGCTGTTCCTCGCAAAGACCGAAGTGGTACATAATGTTTTCGCGGACGCTGAAGCGTTGCGCGTGGTATGCGTTGCTATCGCGGTGATCATATCGGTATCGATATTTTCCCGCGCGCTAAAAGAGTCAGTCACGATCTATACGGCTGCGAAGTATCCGCCGCCGCCGATAACACCATCGGTCGTGGAGTTAGACGAAGTGACGATTACGCCTGTTGCTGAACCTTAATTTGAAATTGCCTTGGGATTCGGGCTGCTGTTTTTGATCGAGCCCAGATCTTCAGACCTGCTCGTTCCCAGGGCATTTGACGCTAGCAACACCGGGGCCCGTATAAAAAGCTTGTCCACTATATTGGCATTTGACACCGCGAAACGAAAGTTCCGAACGAATCCACTGGTCGCATTGGTGCTACTATGTTATACTCTAGTGTCTCCAACAGGAAAGCAGCGACCATGAAGATCTACACGAACGAAGACGCAGCGCACGAAGACAGTTTCATGATTATGGAAGCGTTGAACGGCTACGAAGATGACCGCGCTGTTGAAGTCGTGATGGTGGAAAAAGGCTATGCGATCAAGATCGGCGACGAGTACCACAGCGAGCCGGTGCAGCTGTCGATTGTTGAGGAAGCTGCGGCCGATTGCTTGGAGGGCGGATTGTCCGCAAAGGAAACCGAGACGGTTATGAAGGTTGCTCGCAAGATCCAGGCGAAGACGGGAAAGTGATAGAATCCACTGGTCGCATTGGTGCTACTATGTTATACTCTAGTGTAAGCAACAAGCAACCAACGGAAAGAGGTCGACCATGGAAATTTACGGCAAAGAAGTAAAAGTTGAAACCGGCAGCGTTATCCGACTCGACACCGGCCGTGTCGAAAAGCTGTTCCCGTGCGACGACTGGGATCGTGCAAACTTCCGCTACCCAAACCCGATCCAAGGCTGGGAAGAATCGCACGCGATCGCCTGCAACGTCACCGTGACCGGTCGCACCGAGCAGCGCTATGGCGGCGAGCGTTGGGTTCGCGTTAGCATCGAATGGGTTCAGGACGACGATCCGAGCACCTTCAGCAGCGGCTGGTTGCTGAATTGATCAGAAACCACTGGTCGCATTGGTCGGAGCATGTTATACTCTAGTGTCCCCAACAGAAGGAGCTGACCATGACCTACTTCGAACTGAACCAAAACCTGATCGTTTCCGGCAAAGCAATCGCGAGCTTGATGCGCGCCAACAAGGTCACCATTCGCGACCTGGCCGCTCGCCTTGGCGTTACCCTTGTCAGGGTGCGTCAGGTGCGCGCGAAGGGCGTCCAGGGCAACCACGTTGCTCTCGACTGGTTCCAGGGCATTACCGGGCAGACCGCTGGCTTTGACGGCTGGTTGTTCGCCAAGGAGGCATAGCGTGAAGGGGGTTGAGCCTCGGCTGTTGTATTGCACGATGCGCGATGGACTACACGACGACGGATACCCAGTTATTGACATTGAGTGCCGATTTGACGACGGTCAGAAGTTCGCTGCAGTTGAAGTCGATGGCGAGTTCCCGGATCTGGCAAGGCTGATACATGACTGCTTGAACCGACTCGCAAAGCCCCGTACGGGCGAGGAGGTCTAGTGAAGAAGCCATGCGCAAATTGTCCGTTCAGAGCGGACAAGCGCTTCCCAATGCTGCGAGAGCGCCGCGAGGAGATCGCAGATGCCGTGCTCAACGATGGTTATTTCCCATGCCACCAAACGATGGATTACGAAGATGACTGTGACGAGCCCAGGGAGACGAAGAAAACCCACTTCTGCATAGGCGCATTCATTGTCATGGATAACGAGGATACGGCTTACCAGAATCAGATGGTTCGGCTCGAATGTAGGCTAGGTATTTTGAATCCGGAAGAAATCGATTATGAATCGGATGTGTTTGAAAGCTTGGACGATTGGATCGAAGACGGAGACTAGATGATGGACATGTCGTTTCAAAGCGTAGAATTGCGCCAGATGGTCGACTACCTGCACTCGAAAGTTGGCCAAGAGATAATGGTCACTTATGGCGGGAAACCGTTAGAAGGCGTCGTCGGCGATGTGCGGGTTGCCGTGCGTGGCATTCTGACCGTTGATCCAGACTCGAATTCATTCAAGGTCGAATCAGGTATGAACCATGCCTATTTCAAGGTCGGGAGAATTATTATGCTTGCCCACAAGAGCGAGATGGTTGATGTGCCGGTCGTAATCGTAGCATAAGCACTGGTCGCATTGGTCGGAGTATGTTATACTCTAACGTGTAGAGCAACGAAGCCAACAGAAGGAGAAACGACCATGACCACGATCGAATTCAAAGCCAAAGCGATCCGCACCGAGGCAGACGCAGTCGAGTTTCTCAAGTCGATCGAGCGTTTCGATTCGCTCAATATCACTGCCGACAACAAGGTCCGTATCGCGCAGCCGTGCGGCCGCTGTGGCGGCTCAGGCAACGGTGGCTGGTTTCAGGACGGTGGCGTCTGCTACGAGTGTGGTGGCGTCGATACGCGCAACCGCCACGTTACCTACACGATCAAGGCCTACGCGCAGAAGACCAAGCGCAAGCTGAACGCCGCCGAGAAGGCCGCCAAGGCCTACCGCGAGCGCGCAATCGAGATCGAGGCCAAGAAGATCGAAGGCCAGCGCAACTGGTGCGAATCTCAAGGCCATGGCCGTATCACGTTCGTGGAGCTGGACGAGAAGCGCAAGGCAGCGCGCGAAGCGACCAAGGGCTTGTCCAACCACGTTGGCACGGTCAAAGAGCGCGCAGACTTCGAACTGACGCTTCTGGGGAGCCCGAGCTGGGAGGGTAGCTTCGGCCTTACCTTTTGCCATCTGTTCATGGACGCCGACGGTAACAAGCTGATCTGGAAGACTGGCAATTCTTTGGGCATGGACACATTCGTTAACTATGCCGACGAATCAGACGATCTTATCGAGGTTCCGGAAGGCACCGAAGGCTCATGGCCGCAGTGGTTGAGGGTCGAGAAGGGCCAGAAGATCGTGCTGAAGGCGACGATCAAAGAGCATGGCGAGCGTGAGGGCGAGAAGCAAACGGTGCTGACACGCGCGAAGCTGTTGCGTCTGGTTGGCTAAGAACTTTCTGTTGGTGGGGGTCGGTGCGCAGCACACCGGCTCCCATTTTTTCATTGGTCGCATTGCTCGGACTATGGTATACTCTAATGTGAAGAGCAAGCAACCCAACAGAAGGAGTCGACCATGACCTACGCAATCTGGAACCTGACCGCGCCGCTAACTCACACTAACGCCAACTACGACTGCAAGATCATCGAGAATGTTCGACACGGTTCCGGCGTCAAGGTTATCGACGGTGGCGATGTCTATGTTTTCGACGCTTTCTATCAGGCCGTGCAATTCGTTGAGACCGGCAAGTTTGCCTTTCCGACCGTGAGCTGAACGCCCTTAGCGCGCGCTTATTGCGCGCGCTAATCCGTCGCAATCCACTGGTCGCATTGCTCGGAGTATGTTATACTCTAACGTGTAGAGCAAGCAACCCAACAGAAGGAGAAACGACCATGGAAACGATCGACAAGAAAAGCTGGACGAACAACCAAAGCTGGAACCACAAAAACATCTTTGAAGTCGATGGCCAAATGTTCAAGGTCAGGGCTAGGCTCGATATCTACGTCGACAACTCCTATGCAATCGTCAAGCGATTCGACGGCGCGCACTGGAATGAAGTCGTCGCAGATCGCGCGAACGCTTGCCCGTTCAGTGGCATGAGTTTTCGCCACGAAGATGTCGAAGTGTTGATGGGGATCCATATCAACACTTTGATCCTTAATGCCTTGAAGATCTGCAAAGTCAAATGGGGTTCGCACCCGCTGCAAAAGGGCGTGAAGTAGTGGTCGCACTGCTCGGAGCATGGTATACTTGGATGTCTCCAACGGAAGGACGTCGACCATGATCAAGTCAGCAATCGAAGCGATCAACCCAAACCTTAGCGTCGAGTTCAAAGATGGCGGAGCTGTTCACGCGGTATATGCAAATTTTCGCGCGGTGCTTTTTGACGGTTGCGTTCGCGTTTACCGCAATGGCAAACCGGTACCGGCAAAGTGGAAAAGCTCAAAGGGCGTTATCGTCATTCGCAAGGCAGCAGCCGTGCTGATCGAATCGACCAAATAACACTGGTCGCAAGGCTCGGACTATGTTATACTCTAGTGTAAGAACAAGCAGCCAACCAACAGAAGGAGTCGACCATGACGACCACAAAAAACTACCTGACCGCCGCTCAAACGACCAAACTGATCCGCGCCGCTCTCAAAGCGGCTTTCCCAGGCCAGCGCTTCAGCGTTCGCCTTGGCTCTGGCCGACGAAGCGCCAGGGTCAGCTGGATCGACGGCCCGACCACCGAAGTCGTCGACGCCGTCGTCAGCGCCTTTGCCGGTGGCCGTTTCGACGGCATGACCGATTGCATGGGCTACGTTACCTCGACTCTTGAAGATGGCACCGTATTTCAATCGGGCTGTGATTTCGTCTTCACCGATCGCGATGCGTCGGTCGAGACCGCCGACACGATCAAGAAGCATGTAGGCGAAGTTACCGGCGTTGAGTACGATTCCGCCAATCGCGCATGCTTCTCTGTTTACGAAGGCGAGCTGTGCGAGCATAGCAACGTCGACAACTTCGTCACCAGCTTGGGCCGCAGCCTATTCGCTCAAACCACGTACGGCACCATGAGCGCGAAGCAAGAGCGCGGCAACCTCGGCCAGTAAGCTTTAGCGCCACTTATTGTCAGCGCAACCCACTGGTCGCATTGCTCGGAGTATGGTATACTCTAGTGTAAGCAAGTAAGCAAACAACCAACAGAAGGAGTCGACCATGGGCGTTCTAGAGATTGCACTTTCCTACGGCATGAAGTTGACGATCCGCGAGTTCACGTCACCGCGCGGTCTAGGCACCGTCTACTTCGTCGAAGACGAGCAGGGCCCGATCGAAACGTTCATGTCTCGCGAGGAAGCCGAAGACGCGCTCAAGGGTGTGCGTAAGCCGGCTGAAAGGTTGGTGTACTAAGGATGGCTAGCTCACCGAAATTCAAGCTGTACACGGCCGGCAACGTCTACTTAGGCTGCCTGAAGCACCTAGAAGATTGTGCGGCCGTAATCGCCAATCAGGTCGGTGGCACGATCCGCTGTGGCCATACCAAGAAGAGCACGATCTGGACCGAAGGTGTTGATGGTCGCGCCGGTGATTCGTACGACGAAGTTGCGCGCATTGGCTATGAACGTGTCGAGGCGATGGCAGAAGCGGTTAGGGCTAAGCAGCGCAGGGTGATGGAATCGAGCTGAATCCGCTGGTCGCATGGCTGCTACTATGGTATACTCTAATGTGAAGAGCAAGCAACCAGCCAGCAGAAGGAGCCGACCATGAGCAACATGTCCGGAACCGTGACAATGCAAAACGAAGTGACTGGCGAAGTGAAGACCTCGAAGGTCAGCTTCAAAGTCGAAGACGGAACTTCTTGGATCGACATTATCGATGCCGCCGAGGAATTGTTTTACGCGGAGCACGACAACGGCGAAGACGAAGGGTGGATCTCGGTCCGCGACATGCTGATCGAAGACTAGATTTCCACTGGTAGCACGGCTCGGACCATGGTATACTTGAACAGAGAGGTGGGGAAAATGGATAAGAATATTTACGAGACTGAGCAGGCGAAGAAAATGGTGGCGGGGCTGAAGGAATCTAACCCGGGCCATTACCGCGTTACGCACCTTACCGAGGCTGCCGCCATGGTTGAAGCGTACGACGAAGACGGTACGTTTATCGGCTACGTCTAGAAACTCTGATGTTGAGGACATCAGGCTAGGGGATGGGATTTTTTGACGCGCAGGGGTGCGCTCCTTAAGCCCATCTCCGCTTTCAAGGAGGAAGACGATGCCAATAGCCGATCGACTCAATAAGCCCGTGAAAATATACTGAGCGGTTGTCGTTAGGTACGGTCGTACCTGCGAGGACGGTTTCTTGCCGGTCTATTCTGTGGACAACGAAGCGGACGCGCGCAAGCTGCTAGTGATGGCATGCTCAACGAACCAACAGGGGGAATTCGTCTCGAAAGAACTCGCCGAAGATCGTTCGCTCAAAAGTCTGCAAGCCTTTAGCGATCGGCTGCATAACCTGCATAAGGTGCTTTGCAATAAGCTCGGCATGAACGACTGAAATATTCCACTGGTCGCATGCCTCGGAGTATAGTATACTCTAGTGTCTCCAACGGAAAGAAGCCGATCATGAACGACCAACAAGCCGCCAACGAGATCCTTGCCGCCAATCCTTCGATGCTTTGGCGAACCGCCGTACACGCTTCTGGCAAGCGCTTCGCTGTACGCTTCGATGGCAACGGCTGGGAAGCGCTGTTGATCGTCAAGTCCTGTTACGCGGTCAGCACCTGGACCGACGAGCACTTTAGCGCGCGATTCACGCTGAACGGCTACTTGGACGCGAAGCTTTCTTCCGAACTCGACATGGCGCTGTTCCAGGAGCAGATCAACGGCTCGCTGCAAGTCGTCGCTGCATGACCACAACATGTAGTGGTATCGTAGCGGTGGTCGCACTAGTGCGCTTAAAAACCTGTGGATAACTCTGCTAGCTGTTGCTGGTGCGTTAGATCGGACTATGGACTGGTAGACCTTGGCTGCTATGCGGTACGGTGGTGGGCCCGCCTAATCTAAACAGGCCGGCCGGCCCCATGAAAGCAGGTTTTGGATGCCACCAAGCCAGACTCCGAGCGGTAATCAATCGGAGAACTTATCACCATCAAAAGAGGCAGTCGAATCATTCTTAGGGCTCGCAAAACCTGATGGCGATATCTTACTTTTCAAAATACCTGCACCGACAGATAGCAATGCACATCCAATTCCCCAGGCTATGCGCTTTGAAGCAGGATCTCCAATTGAGGACGCTGTTGATTGGGCCTGCGGTTGGAATAGAAGAAATTGCGACATCTATTGGCAGCCGAACGATGTTGCTTTAGGAATTACGAAGAAGCCGAGCGTATCTGATATCACTGCATGCCATTTTTTGCATGTTGATTGCGATGTAACGATCAATCAGGAGCTTGATCCAGAAGGCTTCAACCGAGCGGTTGAAGCGGTTCTGTCGAAGCTTAAAGCTTTTGAATTTACATTTGTAATAGCTTCAGGTGGTGGCGCCTGGGGCATGTTCCAATTGAAGGAGTCAACGGAGCGGTTCGAAGATGTCCGCGCCTTGAATCAGCATCTGATCGATCAGTTCGACGGTGATGCTTCCTGTAAGAACATTGATCGAATGGTCAGGTTGCCCGGCACGATCAATTGGGCTCAATCAAAGTCGAAGATAGAAAAAGGCCGAAGGCCATCGCTAGCTAAAGTCGTTAGCCATTCGGCTGATTCCAGGCCTGAGCTTGAGCAATTCTTAGATTACTTCAAGAGTAAGCCGACTGCGCCAAAGAGCGAGCGTAAGAGTGTTGAGTTTGGCGCTGGCGATCCGCGCGCAGCGCCACGATTCAAGGAGCAGTTTCAATCTGCGCTGTTTGCAATAGATCCTAAGCCACTTACTTATGACGAGTGGCGCGATGTTATGTTCGCAGTTAAAGATTCAAGGATTGAGAATGCTAAATCAATATTCATTGAATGGTGCAAGCAAGATTCGGCTCGCTTTGACGAGCAGCCTAACGGGACGAAGTGGGATCACGCTAACATCGATCGTCAAGGCGGTGTGACATATCGAACTGTTTTCGATATGGCCAAGAAGACTGGTGATTATGTTAATCCAATATCTGTCTCTGTCGAAGATGTCGGAGATATGCGACCGATCGACATCTCAACTCGCAAAGAGATCGCCGGCGAGGATATCACGATCAAGGATATTTTCGGCGATGCTCCAGGCTTCTGCGATTACCTGTATGCCGGGACCGAATACCTACAGGTGCCGGAATCGTCTATCGCTATGTGCCATCTATCAGGTATCAGCGCGGTGCTATCCAAGCGAGTCGTATTTGATAACTCTATATTCACGCAGCCGCCACAGATTTGGGTGATGTCACTTTTGCCGACAGGTGGCCGCAAGTCAGAGATCATTGATCTTGTGCGCAAGCCGATGATGAATGTCATTTACGGTAGAGAGATGTCGAGGCGCATAGAAGAGTTGAATGCCCAGATCGTGGCATTCAACGTACGGCTAGAGGCGCTCGAAGAAGGCGACGAAGATGGGCGCGAGATGATTCGCGCCCAGGTCGACGATTTGCTACTGAGATCTGCCGACTTCAGGGGCATGGTTGTTTCTGATACAACTGAGGCTGGACTGCAGATTGCTATGGGTGGCAATCAAGGGATCGCGTTCATATGCGATGGTGAAGCTGCTGCTTTGCACAATGCGATCAGTCCTGGTTGGGTTGCCAATGGCGCGCAACCGCAAACGACCACATGGCTCAATGCATTCTCCGGTAAAGACATCCTGGTTAATCGTGCTGGTCGCGGCAACGAGATCATTCGTGATGCTTCGCTCTCGATCTGCTTGGCGATTCAAACCGGATCGCCGACCGCATACCTATTCGAGAATGCTCATCTCCGCGACTCCGGTTTCATGGCTCGATTCTTGATCGATCATCCGCATTTCAAGCCCGAAGATATCAAGGTCAACGTTGCAAGGCCTGGACGAAACTACAATCGAATTTGGGTCAACTTCATCCGCGAATACATGTTGCCAGGCCTAACTCGCGAGCCGCAGGTGATCCACTTCGAGCAGGATGCCGCTCAGCGATTCCTGGCGTTCCGGGAAATGCACCAGAAGGAGTTCCGGCCCGGTGGCGCCAATATGGATTTACGGGAATTCCATTCGAAGGTGCATGGGACCATGACTCGCGTTGCCGGCCTGATCGCTGCCGCGCGCGCCTTCGAGACCAACCAGCCGCTGTCGTTCACCGTCGAGGATCGCGATGTCGTTAGGACGCTCGATCTGTTCCCTAAGTTCGTCAATCACATCCGCTCAGCGTTCGGCATGGACTCCGTCGGCTCCGAGCGCTACATGCTGCTGCGCGCGCTCCACCGAGCGTACGAGTGCTGGCCAGGTGGCTACGCATTCTCCGCCCGCGATCTGCAGCGGCGGATTCACGGCTGCCAAATCGCTGAGCTTAGGGCCGCGATCGATGGCCTTGTGGAGTACCAATGGCTAATTCCCACGGATAGGAATCGATGGCTTAAGCGCGATCCAACGGTCAAGTTTACGGTAAACCCGCAAGGAGATGTGTCAGATGCGCCCAAACCATAGGCCCGAGGTGTCGACGGTGTCGACGGTGTGTCGACATTGGGATGTAGACGCGTCGGTTGGGATAGAATATAGACTTATCGAAGGTGTCGACGCTGTCAACGGGGGGTGGTCGACTGTCGACAACTCCAAAAAACATCAAAGAGATGATTACTTTATCTATCTATCTTTCTTTTCTCGACTTAGTAGACATTTGCCCAAATGGTCGCCATCCCCGTCGACAGCGTCGACACTTGGGCTAAGTCCTTTAACCACCGACTTGCAAGTGTCGACAACCCCATGTCGACAGGGTGTCGACAGGCGTCGACACCTAAATTTGAAAGGAATTGCGTAATGTCAACTAAAGATAAGCCGCCGCTCGCCTGCGAGTTTTGCCTGTTCTGGTCCCAGCTAGGAAATGGTCAAGGGCTGTGCCGGCGGCACCCACCAGCGCTGCTGCCAGGCATTGTTCCAGGAATTGGATATTGGCCTGAGACCGACGGCATGGATTGGTGTGGCGAGTACGAGCCTCATATTCGTGGCGAGGTACGTGATATCGGTTCGAAAGGAAGCTAATGGATAACGCTCGCTACAAGAAGCTCTCGGAATCGCTTGGCCGTGTCGTCGACGATGGGCTTGGCATCTCCGGTGGCACCAAGCTCGATAGCGTTCAGGAAACGATCACCCGAAACTCGAACGCGGTATCACTCGAACGCATCGCCGCCGCGCTCGAACGCATCGCCGACAAGCTGGAGGACCGCAATGCCCCGGCGATGGCCCCGCTGTCGTTGCGCCCCGTCGGTGCGCTTAAGTGTCCCGAATGTGGAGGGACTTCTAAGTCCTTTGACGGCATATGTGTAGGCTGCTATCCGTCAGACCCTCTGGAGGCTCGCAATGGATAACTCCGACCAGATCGAGCTGAAGCTCGACTTCGCGCTCGAAGGCATCGAAACCATCGCTGCCGCGACGGTCGCCATCTCGGAAATGCTAACGCTGCTCGTAAAGGCCCATGTCGATGCCCAGGGCGATGCTCCGGCGATGGCCGGGCGATGCTCGGGCGATGAC
>SDBV01000733.1_pt1 | contig 47456 bp, 33 predicted proteins | sample 2277081 | NCBI WGS metagenome assembly SDBV01 (sample SAMN10402039, study PRJNA504765) | marine sediment metagenome | isolation source: marine sediment core GS10_PC15, 223 cmbsf | place: Arctic Ocean: Southern Knipovich Ridge | collected 2010
GGAGAGAAAAGAACCTTTTTTAAAAGGTTTTGTCTCTCCCCCTCATAATTTCTTCATCTGTTTGATTAAATCAGAGGCCTCGGTCAGTTAGTAACCGGGTAGCTCTTCCAGCTTGCGGCAATCTCCTCCGGAACGATATGCGCCTCCATCATCGCGCCGAACTCATCGAGCAGCTCGAACTTGTTGAGCCAACTGGTGTACATCAGGCCCAGCGCGCCGGGGGTAACGTCCAGCGCCTCCACCCAGGTACTGTCGTTTGCGATATCGTCCTTGTCGTAGTAGCCGCAGCCGAACGTTCTATGGCCCAGCTTTGAGAAATGCTCCAGGCTCTCGTAGCGCATCTTGTGCCACCAGCAGGCCACTATCAACTCGCGGGGGATACTCTCCCAGCTACCCTCGAACGTACCGTCAACGTGGTAGTAGTAGCCCCGGCCGCGACGGTCCCCGGCGTTATGGTTGGGGTCGATCATGTCGCTCCAGATCACACACTGGGCATCGGGCGCAACCTCCTTTATAATCTCCACCTGCTTGTTTATGCAGTCGGCCACGATCTGGCCCATGGTCATTCCACGGCTGGTGCAGCCTTCGCAGGTGCCGCCCGCGCGAATCTCATCCACACTGATGAAATAGTATTTCGGGTCCAGGTGCTTCTCTATCAGCGGGATCGTGCGCCGCCAGACCTCGTAGATTTGCGGTTCGCTCATGCAGGCGGTCACCTGGCTGGCGTAGACCCGCACCCCGTGATAAAAACTGACCCGCAGACGCTCGCCCTCGGAGATACGACTGCCCTCGGTGAGCCTGATCTCCGGGCCGCTATGGTCCCAGTTGAAATCAAGATTATTGTCCGCCACCGGCTCGAAATCGGCCCCCTCTTCGTAGAGCGTGCCGTTCTTCTCGCCCTTTACGGTAAGCGGAGTGCCTGTGCGGCGCAGCAGGTTGACCATGCCGATCTCCTCCAGGCTGAACCCGTCGAGCCAGAACGTGCCCTGCCCGGCGCCGTACATCCCCACCTCGATCCGCACCGACTGATAGCCCCGGCTGTTGAACCCCACCACCACCTCGGTCCAGTTCGTGTTCTGGCCCACGCGGGGGCGAAGGTAGGTCAGTTCCCGCTTATCCTCGCCGCCCCGGACATGCACCTGGAAATTGCCGGAGCCGAACGCCCCGGACTCGTCCATTCCGCTGGTTTTAACCCACAGCTTGAGGCGGTAGAGCCTGTCTGGACTGACCGTCACGGTGCGAATCACACGGCCGGGATTGTCTTCCTTACCTCCAAAATTCTCGAACCTCAGGGCGCTATTTCCCTCAACCACTTGATCCTTGTCGATAAACACAATCTCATCAAGCGCGCCGGGAATTTCCCAGCCGGGGATTTCTGCCTTGTCTGCTTTCTCGAAACCACCGTTAGAAAATTCCACCGCCGGGTCGGGTGCATGCCGCGCCCGCCCGCCATCCGCCACGAACAGGGCATCGCGCACCGGCAATCCCGCGGCCAGGTTCCGGTTATGGGCCAGCATCGAGCCGTTGTAGCCGATATCCATGCAGCGCGGGATGATGTCCAAGCCGTACTGCTCGGCTATCTGCCGTACCTCGCCCAGGCGACGGAAATATTCCTTGCCCTTCAGGTCTATCCCGTCGAAACCGGACGAGAGGTAGATGCCGTTCATCCCGTTCTCGCTGGCGGTTTTTGCTATCTGACGGATATCTTCCACGTGCTGGTCCTCGCTCAGCCCACGGCTGACATAGACCCAGCGGATCGGATACTGCCGGGATTCCCGTGCGCAGGAAGCCATCGCCGCGGCCAGCAGGACCACGGAAACCAGCCAGATGGTCGCTCTCATCTGATTGCTCCTTGGTAAGTTTAGGGACAGACCGCTGTTGACAACGTTCATGATTGCTCGATCACGATCAGGTCATAGACTTTCAGCACGGGAACTATAAACGTAACCCGGCCGTTTTCCACCGAATATTCAAGGTTCTGCTCTGTCGCCCTGTCGGGGCTGATCACACGCACGGAACTCACTTTGCGGCCCTTGTCCAGGCGCACGTCCAGCGGGATTGCGCTCTGCACGTCCGCCTCGCGGTAGTTGACCAGGTGCACCATGATCAGCTTGTCCTTCTGGGTCTGCTCCACGATCACCCAATCGGGGGCCTCAAGCTCCACGCTGAGCTTGCCACCACAGGCGTTACGCACCGCACGCTCCAGATCGCGGCTGTTCGATGGCAGAAACCACGGGCCACGGCCTTCGTTGCCGTCCCACGAGCCGTCCCAGTTCGCGGCTTGCTCCGGGTCGGGAGCGACTATCCGAGGAACATATACCACCCGTCCGCCCCGGCTGCTCGTTATTTTGTCGTTGTAACCAGTAGACGAAGAATTCCAGCTGTCGTTGATTTCCATCACACGGGCCAGACCGGGTACAGGGCGGCTGCGTCCCCAGTGATCGCGGCTGCCGGACATACCGGTAACAACCAGTCCGCCGCCGTTATCCACAAACTGCTCTATGCGGGCAATGTGTTCATCGGCCAGATTATTCTGCCCCGCCAGCACTATTACGCGGTAGCGGTCAAGGTCATCCATCTGCTCATCGAACACCAGATCGAACGGCACCTGCCCCTGGATCATCGCCTGCTCGAACATGCACTGCTCCAGGGCTGCGCGGCTGTTATCGTAGGCCATGGTGGCGTAGCTGCGCAGCAGGGCGGCGTCCTCGCGGTTGACCGTGCCGGTGTACAGATGGCGGTACTTGAGGTAGAACTTGTGGTAGCGGTCGCTGGGTGTGCCCTTGCGGCCCAGGCTTATATTGCCCAGGGTCTGGTTGAACGCCAGGTTCTCGGCGTGCTGACGGTCTGTTTCCTTGTAGGTCAGGATGTAATTGTCCAGTGTGCGGCCCATCTTGAACGTGCGAATCTTGGAAACCACCACACCGTTATCGTTGTAGTTGGCCGTGTTCTGTTCCTCGCTCCAGATCACCTCGGTGTACTTCATGAACCACGGGTGCCAGAGCGCTGTCTGGTAGGCGCGGTTGCGGCCCAGAAGCCCGTGTGGGTTGACATCGATTGCCACCGAGGGCTTAAGCTCCCTGGCAAACTCCACCATCTCGCGCAACCAGTCGGCCATCGCCCAGCAGCGGAAATCAACCCACTCCTGCTGCACGGGATCGCGGATCACTCCAATCCCTGAGGGCGAATGAGGGTTGTTGAACATCGGAGGATCGAGATAGCTGAAATCCGCGTGGCCGAAGCGCTCGATCCGCTGGCTGCGGGTGGGGTACTTGTTTTCCAGGTAGGAGCGGAACGCTTTTACAGCGGTGGGGCTGCGGTCACTCTCGGGCTCGGGGTTGCAGTCGAAGTTATCGAAATGCAGCAGATCGGTATCGCACTGCTCAACAAGGGTACGCAGGATTTTTTCCTTGTAGTACTCGCGGTATCCGGGATGGATCATGCTGGGCTTGTAGCGGTAGGACTGCTGGTAACCGTAGGTCAGCAGGATCGGTGTACCGTCGGGCATACGCTGCACCCAGTCTACTGCTCGGGGCTCCTCGACAAAAAACGTTTCCGGCACAATTGTCATCACCTGGCTGTAGGTATCGAGTTTCATCCCGTGCTTGTGGACCAGCTTGCTCAAGGAGGCCAGTTGTTGCATCTCGTCCTTTTCAGCCTCGTAGCCGAATCCCTTGTAGCCGTGGGTGTGAAACACTTCGATCCCGGCTCGTTTGGCCGCGACAACAGTCTGCTCGCTATGCTCGGCAAGCCACTTGCGCTGCTCATGCTCATAGGGTCCCGCGCCGCCACGGCGGATCCGGAAAATAAACGCCTCGTGGCTGCCCCAGCCAAGTATCAGGCCGTTATTCACCCAGCTTGCCCGATTCTCCTGGTAGTAATCCCTGCCGGTAGCCGGCGCCACGGCGAATACACATAAAAGCACAGTCAATAACACCAAACCCGAGCCACGCATGGAAAACCTCCGTAATCATACTGTGAGTTTTGCTATTTCAACTCCTCAGACTACTCCATCGCCGCAAGACGCGCCAGCACCATTCCGGCAATTTTGAGATGTGTAGTTGGATTGAAGTGGATCATATCAACGGCGAAAATCTGCTCCGGCGGCTCCGCATCAAGGATTTCAGCGATATCGAGCCAGCTTGTATCCAGGGAATCGGCGACCTGCTTCAGTTGCTCGCGGATTGCCAGGAAGACTTCGAGGTCAGGTCCCTGGCGCGTGGGACCCAGCGGGTAACTCATCAGCACAACCCTGCTGCCCGCCGCGCGAATCCGAGCGACAATCTCTGTCAGGTTGATCCGGTACTGCCGTGGTGTAACCGCCGGATTGGGATTGCCCCAGTGCTGGGCGTCGTTGCCGCCCAGCAAGACAAACGTAATATCGGGTTTCCTGGCAATCAAATCTTGATCTATCCGCTCCAGCGCTTCGCCTGAGTCATCACCACCCCTGCCCGCGTTGACCACCTGTACATCCGGATTGAGCTGTTTGAACACCGCTCCCACGATATCCGGGAACGGAGCCTGGGTGGACCAGTGAATCCTGTCCATGTGGCTATCGCCCAGGAAACCGATTCGCCTGGCGTTTTTTCCGCGAAGGTGGCCTTTGACCCGTCCTGAGCCTTCGGTGGCTAACAGCCGTGCAGCCAGCGTATCGGCGTTCACCTGCCCGCTGAACTTACTGGCCCAGTTATTGAGCTTGATGAAGGTAATAAAATAGTGTTCCTGGGCCGTGGGGTAGGTCATCTTTGCCGTGCGCCCGGCTGCCTCGGCTGTCAGTTCCTTGAGACGGCCGATTTTAAGCTTATCAAGCCCCAGGTCCTTAAGCGTAAGCGGACAGCCCACGGCCACCAGAAACGGTAAAAAGTCCTGCATCAGGGTCCCGTCCCGTTCCAGCTCCAGGCAGAGCTGGAACGCCGCCGCGTAGCCATCGAACAGCGGCCCCACACTGGCGTTGCTTTCAGCCGCTTCGGTGAGCACGGCACGCACTACCGACGCCGGATCATCCGGGGCGGCAAAGTCGTCCACCTCGGCAGCCGTCTCCAGGAATGTGGCAAGGGCCTCTCCGCAAGGAGCCTCGCCGCTCTCTACCCAGCGCCTGATACACTGCGGGTCCTGACGGACAGCGCGGTTAAACGCGCTGTCAGCGGCTACCAGCTTGGGTGTGGCTTCCTGCTTGCCGGCCATCACCATGTGCTCGGCACGGATCATTTTCAGCACCGCCGAGCTTAACGCCTCGGCCCGCTGCTCCGGAGTTTCGGGCTTACCATCGCAAGCCGCCAGCATTGCCACCCAAAGCAGCGCAACAAGAAAAAATCTCATCATTTCCTCATCGACTGTTTTATGGTTTGATCAGCGGAACAGCAATCTGGTACTCCTGGCCCTCGAACGTGACTGTCAGCATTTGATCTTCTGCGCACACGCTTACTTGCGGCGTGGCTATCTTCCGCCCGCGCGCACCATCCACAAACACGACCACAGGGGTGTTACTGGGCACGGCCTGATTACTCCGCCACCACGGGAACGCGCCGCGTCCCTGCTGGTTGTGGGTATGCTTCCAGCCCTTGCGTGGTTCCAGCACCCGCCAGTCCAGCTTGCCCGCCGGGGCCTGGATTACCCTCATCATCGAGCTGTTCTCTCCGCCGTGGATGGTCAATGATCCGGCTGCTTTATCCGCCGAGGGCTGGCTACCGTGGGGCACACTTATCCCGTAGCCACCGAGATGGAGCCACATCGGCCTGCCGTTGGTGTGCCAGAATACATGGACCTCGCCGCTGTTACCAATCAGCGTATGGGTCATGATCTCACCGATATCATTGAACACCGAGTCCCTCTCCCCGGCATCTGGTGCTGGAATTGCTTCTCTGCTGATCAGATGGTGGGTATCAACCTGAAGTGGCTCCGGACGCTCACGGTAATGCCATTTTGAGCCATTGAAACTGACCCCCGTGCGCCCGGCTCCCAGGTCCTCGCCGCCCTCGCCTGTAACACACCAGCCAAGATAACTGGAATAGGCCAGCTGGCAGTATTTTTCGCCTCTCTGCCAGTTCCCCCAGTGGCTGAACGGCTGGCCCACCGGATAGAGCCGCGCCTCCCCGTCAACCGGGCTGACTTTCACTGTCATCTGCGCGCCGGGCAGCGCTTTGCGTCCGCCCGCTCCATCAGCGGGGATCGGCTGTTCCTGGTCGGTCCAGAACGGATCGTCAGCCGGGATAATCAGGCTGATCAACCCCTGCAACGCCCAGTACGGCGCTCCCCGGTCAATATAGGGCTCGGCGATAGCGGTGTTGGCTCCCCAGAAACCGGGTTCCAGCAGGCCGCGCTCGCTAAGTGCTCCGTGTTCCCAGAAATACTTGAGATTTCCCGATGCGATCCTTCTGGACTGGCCCGGCGGCAACGTGCTCACCCCGTTCCAGACAGTCCAGCCGATTGGGGCCACAGCGGCGAAACGGTAGGTGGTGGAGCGTCCCCAGGCGATATGACCACCATCGCGACCGAAAAAGTAGGGGTAGCTCTCAAGAAATTTTGCCGTGGTCTTTTCCACCATCGGGCCGAACTGCTCTTTCCAGAGCGGGTCGAACCGGATCAGCGCATGGTTGTAAAGCTGGAAGGCCCAGAAATTATAGAGGTCGAAACCGCGGTTGCCCCCATCGATAAACCAGCCATCGCCACGATACCAGCCCATCAGGCGCTCAAACATTTCGGTGAGGTACTCGCGGTTGGAGTCCACGCCATGTTTGTCGAGCAGGGGCACCGCGATCTGGTGGAAATTCCAGTGGTTGCAATCGTAGGCCTGCGTGTGGGCCAGGTCCTTGAAATAGCGCAGGACATTGGTGCGGGTACGCTTGTCCAGAGGTTCCCAGAAAAACTCGGGGCTGAGCTGGATACCCATCGCCAGATTGGTGCCGAACACGTCGTATTTGGGATGTTCGCCCCAGTAGTGCTCGCTGGCCGGATCGGTACCCCGGCGCACCTCGCGAAGGTAGGGTTCCGTGATCGAGCCTTTGTAACCCGGAACGCGGTCGCTGCCGGTGGCGGCGGTATAGACAGCCACCAGGAACAGGCTGCGGTCGAACGCTTCCTTGTTTCCACCGACATCGAATAGCTGGGAGTAATGGCCCGTTTCATCGGGATCGCCCACCAGCTCGGGCATTCCGCTTTCCTCGCTGAAATAGGGCAGAATACCGCCGATAATTTTCTGAGCAATCTCGATCCAGTGCTCGCGGGTGTAGCCGGTGTACGGGCTTAGTTGCGAGTTTTCGGCGGTCTTAAGTCTGGCGTTGGGATTGACCATGCTCTCTTGCGCCACCGCTGGTGAAAACAGGGAAACCAATCCGATTAACACCGCCAAAGCGGTCGCTGCCGGGTTAATATATTTCGCCATCCATCACACTCCGGTATGGTTATAAAGTATAGTTAATTAACATCCAGTTGCACGCCACGCGCGCGAAGGTTCCAGTTCAGGGTATGCACTTTGCCACCCAGCCGCCAGCTGATTCCGGCCTCCAGGTTTTCCCCGGAACTTTCCAGACTCGTTTCCAGGTTTGCTAGCCCCTCGCTGCCTGCTGCATGGGCATGGAGCAGATTTATCAGCACCACCCGGTCGCTGGTGAATACGGGCTTAAGCGAAATCCGTCGGGTGGCCTCCATTTCCTTATCCGGCTCCATAATTTCCCAGTCCTCCACACTGATCTCCGCCGCTTTTGCATCGGGAGAAACAGCAAAGAGATCAAGCGCACCGGAGCCGTTCAGTATTTTTACCGTGCCCGCATTCTTATCAATTTCAACCTGAGCATCAGCTTCCGTGTGCAGCAACCAGCTTGCCGAGCGTGTGGATTGTGCATCCCGGCTGAACGCGGCCATGCGCATCAGACGGCAGTTGTGCGGCATGTCTTTCCCCGCGAATGTAATCGTGCTGCCGGGCTTCAGACCCACTGGCGGAGTGATAATGTAGTGGTTGTCGGAATCACGGTTGATACTCTGCCACTGGTGGACCAGCTTACCGTCAACCTGCACGGCGAACGATCCCTCGCCGGGGAAATTATCGAGATAGTTGACCCCGATTCTGTACTGGCCGGGCGCGCCGTTGAATTTTGCCGTGGCCTGTCCCTGCTTGCCCACAACGTAGTCGGCCCAGCCGAACTCGAGTCCGCCGGAAAGCTCCATGCTCCTGGAGGGATAGCTTTGCAGGGCGCCCCTGGATGACAGGCTGAACTCATCGGCCACCAGCAGGATTCCCGGCCTGATATAGAGATAATGCCGCTCGTAGCTCCTAAGGCCCAACGCGGGATTGTAAGCGCGCCGCATGTTGGCCACCACATAGCTGTAGCTGCCGGCATCCTCAGTGTGTACTATCCGGGGATAGTGGCGGAACTCGATACACTCCGCCACGCCCATCCACGGCACATCCTCGCCCAACTGCCCCTGCTCCTTGAACAACATCGTATTGTGGTTAGCCGTGCGCTTGAAAGTTGTGTAGAGGGGATCGACAGCAAGCTGCGCACCGTGGGAGAAAATCTGGAAGCTGCCGGCGTCCGGTTCCTGATGGTTGGTGCCCCAGTCCCACTGTACCTGACGGGAGAGTGTGCGGCCCATGAACGGCCCGGCTTTCAACCCGATCATCGTGGCAGCGGGGTCCTGCCAGCCGGATCGCATCATCACCTGATCGTTCTCAGCAAAATGCTGAAACTTTTTAAATACAGCGGGGTTTGCCTCCGGCACGGTTTCATCGCAGAAAAGCAGCGCCCACCAGCCAGCCGAACCCACACCCTCCGGCTCAAGCTCAATCAGATGCCTGGCCAGCCACTGCGCCTGGCTGTCGCCATAGCGGGAGGCGCACCAGAACAACTGCGCCTCCGGGCCGTGCCAGTTCACGTGACGGGGCGCATCACCAAACGTCATCGCCCAATCAGCCGGCTCCTGCACGGGCAACATCGATTGCAGGACCCAGGAGGGGAAATTCCGCAGGCCGTCGCTGTCAGTATAATTCCGCCCCAGAACCGTGCGGGCCAGTTCCACGTAGCGGATGATAAACTCGAAATCGTAAGCCCCGTAGCTGATCCCTTCCAGCGAGGTGCCATCGGCGGGAAGAGTCTCCAGCACCACGTCCATGAACTCCTCGCAAACCCTTAGCCAGGCTGCTGCGCGCTCGTCCTCGCCCCACAGGGCGCAGGCGGCGAATGCAAGGCCGCAGAAGTTTGAGATGCCGTGGTTCTGGAAATACTGGTTGCGGTACCAGACTCGTCCGGTTGTCATCCGCTGGTACTCGTTTTCGGCCTCAAGTTTAAGCCGATCCGCCACAATCCGGCGCTCGTCATCGGTCAGCCGGGGGTAGAGCCAGTCGTAGGCCAGGGCGATACTCTGCAGCAGGTGACCGTGTATCAGGTCGTTTTCCGGGGGCCAGGGGTCGCTGTGGGCCAGGGCCAGCAGATGGTCGCGGGCCGCCTGGAAATGCTCGCTGTCGCCGGTAATTGTCCAGCTAAAAGCCAGTTCCTGGGCGTTGCCCGCAATCCCGCGATCCAACTCACCGGCTGATCCTTTTTTGGCGCTTTCGAGTCTGGCGGAAATACCCTGGCTGTAGCGCTGCCAGAGCCACTGACGGTCCGAATCGAGAGCAGCTTTGAGCGACTCCTGTACATCAGGAGTAAGAATCAGACGCGGGTGGGAAGCCTCCAGCAACCTGCCTGAGCCCGTGTAGATCCGGTCTCCCCGCTGGGGCGCACCCTGGCAGGACAACATCAGGACGGCAAGAGACAGAACAGCCAGACGAACGATAAATGCTCTCATGACACCTCCGTTACAGTTCGTTGCTATTGTCTTCAGCCTCAAGCCGAATCCCGGCGGAGGAGCGGTGCGTGGTGAACTTCTCGGCCACCAGCAGCACCGCGCCGGCGGAACCGATAGCCGTCCCGATCAAAAGATTGATCATTTTATTCTCGAATCCAAGGTCCAGAAACATCAGGCTGGCCACTCCCGCGCCCATGATCAACGCGGTCCAGCCGGTAATCCTGAAACTGCCGGTATCGGTGGACGATGTGTCGCCGATCTCGAACCTGGTCACCGGGGTTCTCATCTTGGCGTAAAACTCGGCCAGACGGCGGGCGTAATCTGGAGAGGGATGTGTAAACAGGCCGGGCAGAATAAAAACGGCCAGGCTGACACCGCCGGTGATAAACACCTGGGAGGTAAACTCAAGCTTCACATCAAAATATAACATCCCTGCTCCAATCAACACGCCACTGAGGTACGATGCGATAGCGGCCCAGGGTGGAGTACGATGGTAGAACAGGCCCATCACTATCGGAATCCCGGTCGGCATAATCACGATCCCGGAAAAAGTCATCATCAACTGGAACACTCCCACGTCGCCATTGTCCTGCAAAAGCGCCGCACCGATCACTGTCGCGCCGAACGCCAGGGTGGCCAGCCGGCCGATCAGCAGCAACTTTTTACCCGATGCATTTTTCCAGAAAAGTTGCTTGATAATGTCTTCGGTTATCACAGCCGAATAGGCATTAAAAACGCTGCTGAGCGAACTCATCGTGGCCGAGAGCATCGCGGCCAGCAGCACACCGATCGCGCCATGGGGCAGGATATGCAGGCAGTAAGCCACGTAGGCCGCTTCTTCCGGGGCGGCCAGACCCAGGGCAATCTCACCCAGATCAAGGCCGTTGATCCGGGCGAACAGCGGAGGCAGAAACCAGAGAAACGGAGCCAGAAAAAAGAGCACCATCGCCAGAATGGCCACTTTCCTGGCTTCGCGCTCGTCCTTGACCGAGAAGTAGCGCTGAGCCATCGCGCCGGAGTTCATCGCAAAAACCATCATCAAACCGAACGCCAGGATGTACCACCAGTCGTATTCGGCTGTATTGACACTCCAGAATCCCTCGGGCACATCGGTCACCAGTGCGCTCAGCCCTCCGGTCTCCCGAATTCCGAGAAACATCACAACCAGCGCGGTGGGAAGCAGAACCATGAATTGCAGCGTATCGGTAATTACCACCGCCCATAGCCCGCCGATCAGGCAGTAGAGCGCGATTATCGCTCCGCAGACTATTACTGTCAGGCGCAGGTCGGTGCCCAGGGCCACGGAGATAAATGTCCCCAGGGCCAGCAGTTGGATTCCACCCTGGAGCAACTGGAGCGGCATCATGGTCCAGCTGAAGGTTTGGTTGGTGGCCAGGTTGTAACGCTCGGTAAGGTAGGAGAGGATCGTGCTGGCGCGGGTTCTGCGCCAGAGCTTTGCCAGGAACCAGACGCCGAAAATCATCCCGATGGCCGTGGAGAAATACATGGCAAAAGCCGCGCCGGGAGCGCGATAGGCCAGGCCAGCCGCGCCAGTAAACGTCCAGACACTGAAGCTGGACATGAACAGGCTGAATCCTGCCAGCCACCAGGGCATCTTATTGCCGCTGCGGAAAAAATCGTCTGAATCGCGGTTAAAAAAGCTTAGCGCCACTCCCACCAGCACCATCACCAGGAAATAGACGCCTATTACAACCAGATCGACTTTCGAGGCCAGGTTCATACTGGATGTCCAAGGTCTAATTATGAGTGGGCACTAATAAGCACTACTGGAATTTCCCCCGGCGAAAGTGCATTTCTCGCCGGGGGAAATCCGTATCTCATTATTCCAATATAATCTCGGTCAGCCCGATAAGGGAGGGATAGGGCAGTCGCAACCGCGGACTGTTCAGACGCCCTTGAACATGCCGAAAACTTTCAGCGCATTCTTGTTATAGATCTTCTCCAGCACCTCGTCCGGCAGGTAGACACCATAAATCATCCAGCGTCCCTGGAGGTGATGTCCTCCGGCGGGATCGAAATATTCGTCGTCGGTCTCAAGAAAACGGTAATAAATCTGGTAGGCTTCCTTGCTGGGCGGAGTATCCGTGCCGAACATCACTCGGTCCTGGTAGCGAAGAAAAAACTTGCGTGCAGTGCGCGGCTGGCGGCCCAGTTCGCTGATCCGGGCGTCAATATCCACGTAGAAGTTGGGGTAGAGGTCCAACCAGTTGGCCACCTGATGAATCTCTTCCGGAAGGTTGCCAAAATGAGCCCCGATAAAAATCGTTTTGGGATGGCGGGCGATCACGCGGTTACGCGCTGCCAGAATCTCTTCCTTGGAGGGGAACTGGTCGCCATAGAACGACCACTGGGGGTGGGTGCCCAACTCGTCGTAACGCTCGGTTTGCTCGTCTATCGGAGTGAAAAACGCCTTGGGATCGGAGACGTGGATCATCACCGGAATACCAAGCTCGCCGCATTTGGCCCAGATCGGATCGATCCGCGGGTCATCGACCTTGATCAGCGCGCCAGTGCTATCCTTGTGAGTAAGGCCCAGATTCTTTGCAATCTTAAGTCCACGGCAGCCCAATTTAACCGCCTGTTCCAGCCTGGCGGCTTCCTTCCTGCTCCACCCCGGCTCGTCGATCCTGTCGAAATCAGGTCTGAAAAAAACAAGCAGCCGCTCGGCGCTGAGTTTCTGGGACACCTTCAGATGTTCCTTAAAAAAATCACCTTTACTCCGGCCATCCAGGCTGACCACTTTCCACACTCCGGCTGCGTCCATCTGCTCCAGATAATGCCGCATGTTCTCCAGACGGCCCAGGTGGTTATGGACATCTATAACCGGATATTTAGGCTTGAGAACCTGGGTTTCCTTTACCACCATCATCGATTTCGGGCGCCAGTCCAGCAGCTTAAGGTCGCCGGTCTGGGCCTGCAAGGCCATCGGCATTACCACTGCGGCGATCAGACTGAAAAAAAGCGCTCTTGTTGAAGTCATCAGGCATCTCCCTGGTATCAATTACCATCTGGAACCCCTCGGCGGGCGTGATTCCGCTAAGAGGAACGTAATTTTATAAGCAGTTTATTGTACGCGCCAGTCAAGGATTTCGCAACTGTTTCTTTCTGCCGGAAAGTTATCGGCTGGCTTTTATATTGTAGAATATCTTCTTCCCCCGGCTGGCTCATTCACTTTCGGTCAGAAATCGAAGAATGGTTTCGGCCAGCAGCACGTGGGCTTCCGGGCTGAAATGGATCAGGTCCACCGCGAACATCCGCCTGCTATCGTGGGCGGCAAACAGCCCGGCCAAATCGATCCAGCCCGTATCATAACTGCCACGTAGCGTGGCCTGCTGCTCGTTCATCTTCCGCAGCACCGCAGCCGATTTCTCGCCAAACTGGGGCGAGGGAGCGGGGATAGCGGGGTAGCTGATCAGCACCGGGTGGGAGCCTGCCGCTTTTAAGCGGGTCACGATGCTTTCGATATTCTCCCGGTACTGCTCCGGTGATACAGTTGAGTGATCCCGGCCCCAGTGGGCGCAGTCGTTGCCGCCGAACAGCACAAAACATATATCCGGCTCTCCGGCCAGCACATCTTGCTCTAAGCGTTCCAGCCCTTCACCGCTGTCGTCCCCACCCACACCGGCGTTGAGCACCTTAACCGATGGGTTGATCCGGCGGAAAACTTCCTCGATAATTTTCGGATAGTGGGCCGGGGAACTCCAGTGACGGTTATCGGTCTGGGAGTCACCGGTAAAGACAACTGTCCGTGCTGAGAGCTTCTTCAAGGCTTCCATCATGCCGGAGTATGCCTCGCCGGACATCAGACGATCCGCCAGGTCGGTTTCGTTCTGCTGACGGCCAAACCTGCCACCCAGGTCGTCAAGATCAAGCATGGTGGAGTAGTACAGGTAGGCCTCGCTGCCCTGCTGATCGGCGCTGCCCTCGCCCGCGGCTTCCGCAATCCGTTTGACTCCGGCGCTGTCCGCCCGCTCAAGTCCCAGATCGGCCAGCGTAACCGGCAGCCCGGCGGCGGGCAGCACCTCGGCGATACCCAGCCGCGTTCTCAGCTTGCGACGGCCCTCCAGGTTGAGCAGAAACGCCGCACCGTAACTGGCGAGCAATGACTTGGCCTCGTCAGCCACCTGCTCGCTGGCGCTAAGAGCGGCGGCTATCCGGCCCGCCGGGTCATCACCCGGCAGCCCTGCCAACTTCCCGGCCTCTTTTACGATTTCTCCAACCACGCCACCCTCGCCGCCCGCCACGTAATCCGCCGCCGCCTTGGATTCAAATTTGCTCAGCAGCTCCTCAAACAGCGAATCGGCCCGGACCAGAGCAGCGGGCATTTCGCTTCCATCCCGATTATGCATCGCCTCCAGGCGCACAACCTTACCGAAAGCCTCCGCCAGCTTTATCGCGCGCTCATTGCCGGCTGCTAGCGATCCAGTGGAAATCAGTAATATCAGAAAAACTATTCCAGCAAAATACCTATTCAAAATCCACCTCCCCGGCATTTTTGCTGGTTATCTTCAGTTGACGGGACAGACCGGTTGCGGCTTGTGTAACAGTATACTTACCCGGCTCAAGTGAGTTGAATGTGTAACGGCCATGCCTGTCGCTGCGAACCGAGGCCGTCACTGGGCCATCGAGCCTGAGTTCTACGCCCTCTTGCGCGTAACCATCCTCGCTGACTGTCCCGGTGATGGAATAGCTTATTCCCGGTCCGGCCAGGCTATAGGACTTGTTGGCCGCCCGCGGGAAAGACACCCGGTAGCGGCCGCCCAGTTCCAGCACCGTACTGTCGGCATCGCTGCTGACTAAGCGGGCCTCGCCGGCCTGTTCACCTCCGGCCAGGTTCAGCACTGTCAGAAACTCGCTCATCCGTTCACCACCCTGGCCCACCTTAAGCCGCCAGGCTTCGCCGTACTGATTATTGTATTTTTCCGGCCCGGTCCAGTCCTGGCCGCCGTAGCTGAATGTCTCTCCCGGCCCGCCGGCTATTTTACGGCTCGCTTCAAGCGGCAGCAGGCTCCAGACCGCAAGGGGTTCACCCGTTTGTGGCTGGCTGAGCGCAAGCGGCCCCTGGAGCGTAAGCTTCTCCGGTGTGTGGATAAACAGGTTTTTTGTCTGCGAGGGCCGCCCGCTCTCGATCAGATCATGGACCACCAGCCAGTCCGGCTTTACAAACAGAAGCTGCCGTCGCCAGGAGAGAACTTTTGTCGGGTTGTAGCCCCCGGCCGGATCACCCTCCACGTAGTCGTGGCTGGGATCGGTGAGAAAGGAGAGGATCCGGCCCGTGTCGCGAAGTTTGCGCTGGGCGCGCCACTCGGCCACCGTGGCGGGCTTGTGGGTCCAGTTCTGGATTAGCTGGCCGCCGTCGTTGGCTGGTGACGGCACATCTTGCGGCCCCAGGAATCGCTCGTTCTGGTCGAACACTGTAATACAGTTGTGGCTTATCGAGCGAATACGCCAGTTGACATAGTGCGTGTCCACCTCGCCGTTGTAGACTCCGGGTTCCACAACCAGGTCGCGCCCGCGCCAGGCGGTAAACGATCCCTGGGCTGCGTGCTGATGGTAAGTATACCAGGGTCCGCAGTGGAAATGCACAAACGTGGCGTCACGCTCCCAGGAACTGCGCAGCAGGGCCAGGCCCACACCCGGCACCAGGTGGGAAGATGCAATGTTGTCCGGCGGCGTGTTTTTTACCGAGCGATCCTCGAACAGCAATTCCCAGTATGCCGGGACATGCAGCGAGTCGGCCCAGGTATCGATCCACCAACTGGCCAGCCCGGAGCTGAACTCCCCCTCCAGGAAAGTCATTATCTTGCGGTCGTGAGGCATGGGGAACGGCCAGTCGTTGTCCTCGTATCCCACTATAAAGCTGCCGTCCGGGCCGGTGCCGTAAACAATGTACTCCACCTTGTCGCGCCAGAACGTGCTGCCGGACAGGTGGTCTCCCAGACCACAGGAACGCCAGGCCAGCAGCAGTTCCAGGGCATAGAGCGACCCGTGGCGGTCGTAGTCGTAGCCCTCGGCCCAACCGCCTCCCCAGCCAGCCCGGCCCTCCATGTCATCCAGCCGTTTGCCATCGCCGGTGATCTCCAGGAACTCCCCCAACTCGCCGGTAACAAGCTGCTCGTATCCGGCGGCTTCCGGTGCATCCTCCCACGCGGCCAACATCGCCAGGCCCTGGCCCATATTCCGCCCACGGCACATGTTGTGATAGACTGTTGGAATCCGGTAGCGCTGGCCCACTGCCCGGGCCGATTCAATCAGACCGGCGGCGTAGCGCTTGCGCTCGGAATCGCTGAACGCAGCGTAGGCCCAGTCAAATGCCAGCGCCAGGTCCATCAGCTGATTATAGCCGCTGACCGTTTTTTCCAGTGCCTTGCGGATTATCGCCAGCCCGCTGGTATCCCCGCTGGCCAGGTAGACTATCGCCCGCTCAGCCGGATTCGAGGACTCCGCCGCCCGCTGAATCGTTCCGCGATACTGCACACTGGCTGCCCTTGTGCGCAACTGCTCCAGCGAGATAACCTGCTCGCCGCCAGCGCGGGTAAGGTACAGGCGGGGGTGGCCGGGAAGCTCCAGGGCCAGCGCATTTCCGGCAAGAGTCGCCAGCAACAGCGTGGCAGCGATTACGGTAAGAAATCTCATGGGGCGGTGCTCCATTTGAGCTATTGGTTGTGGGTTATTTTACGAGTGGAAAATCCCGCGGCCCCAGAACCAGGGCGGCGTTGGACCGATGCAGAACAAGCTCCCGTGTGCCTGTGCCGCCTGATGACGGCGGCAGCGGCAGCGACCACAGCAGTCGCTCCGCTCCGGCGGGGACAAGCCCCGCGGTAACTATCCATAATTTTCCGTTTTCAATTCCACGCAGAACAGCCCGCCCCCCAGCCAGTTCTCCTGTTGTCACTGTCACCTTTTCCGCTTCGGCCAGAAATAGCTTCACAAGCTCATCCTGTGTGCCGTATCCACCCTGGAACCTGATTCTGCTCCAGATAATATTGGGGTCCTCGCTGATAACCAGCAATCCGCAGCTGGCATCTTTTGGGGCATTTAAACTGGAATCGAGAACCACTATGGCGTCTTCGGGGCCGGGCGGATTTTGGCCGCAGCCACATTGCGAAAGCAGAAAAAGGCAGGGGATCAGCCGCCCCAAGAAACGGAAAGCTTGTTGACGCATCCATCTCTCCAGATTTGATATTAGGTTTGATTACTCAAAATAAACCAAAGGAAAAGCAAAGCAACGGTAATCAACTTCCGGCCACCCGCAGTAAAAAACGTTGCACGACTGAAAATCAGGTGACATTTTATTCTTATAGAAAATAATTCCAACGCCACGGAAACGCCAGATGCCAAAAAAAATCGAACAATACAGGCCGGAACCCGATAAAGCGGAACTCGACCGCCTTGTCCGGCAATGCCGCCTCGCCCTGGGCGAGGGCAAAAACCCCCGGCAGACAGTTTCATCAGACGAGCTGGCCCGTCTCCTGCGGCGCTACGGCGGCTTTACGGACACCCGTGACCCTGACGGCTATGTGGTGGACAGCGCCTACATGGTCCACCGGGTGACCACTCCCCGGCCTTTTATCCATCTGCTGGCCTCCGGCCATAACAGAGAGCAAGGAGTCTGGGGCAGCCTCTGGGACCAGTGCGGCAGCGGGTTCAGTTTTCTGGAAACACCGCTGACAGGTTCTGTCACTAAGCGCGAAGATAAATCATACGTTCCGACCGCGCCGGGAAAACTCGAACACCGGCTGTTTATGGTCCGGGAGCAACCCAGCGGTGAGCAGCAAAAAATCTGGCACACTTTTCCGCAGATGGGGCTGGAGGAAGAAGCCTACTCTGGTTTTAGCTGCCGGCAGGGCACAAGCTCTTTCAGCCTGGCCGCCTGCCGTAACGCACTGGACGCTGAGCTGACGGTTTTTGTGCCGGTGGACGACCCGTTGGAAGTCTGGCGGCTGAAACTTACCAATACTGATAACAGCCCGCGCAAGCTGAGCCTGTTCGTGTCTGTCAACTGGGGTATGGAGTCTTTTCCCGGCCACTATTTCGATCCGCGAGTGGTTTGCAGGGGTGTGGTCCTGGAAAAAGTGAGCGCCCTGCTGGCGGTCAACAGCGACAAGAAAAACTGCCACCCCCGTCACGGCTTTCTTGCCTGCTCAATTCCCTGGAGCCGGTTCGATATGAGCGGCGAGGCGTTCCGGGGCAACGGTGCGCAGGGCGGTATACCAGAGGCGGTGCATGATGGTTTCTGCCGCAACTCAACCGGTGAGCAGCCGTTCCGTGGCCTGGTGAGCGCCATGCAGTTCGAGCTGGAATTTTCCCCCGGAGAAACCCTCTCGCTGGATTTTCTTCAGGGCGCGGCCAACGAGGACCCGGCTGAGGCTGAAAATCAGATCAGAGGCTGGCGGGAGAAATATCTGGGCGGCGAACGCTTTGAAAACGAGCGGCTGTGCGTGGAGAGCCACTATCGCAAAATGTTCGCCCGGCAACTGGCCCGGACCCCGGACAATGAGCTGGACCGCTTTTTCAATGTCTGGTTCAAGTATCAGGGCCGCAACTCGGTGCGCCTCCCGCTCTCGCTGGACATGGTGGGCTATCGCGACAGCCTGCAATACCTGATGGGGATCAGTTCTTTCAACCCGGAGTACGTGGCTGTCCACCTTCCCACCGTGATGCGCCATCAGTACGAGGACGGCAGCGCCATGCGCGGGTTCGCCAGGCACGAGGGCGCTCCTCACGACACGCGCAACTACCTTGACTGCTGCTCCTGGATGGCGGACACACTGGCCACTTACGTGCAGTTCACCGGCGACCGTGAGTTCTGCTACCGTGAGGAGGGCTTTTTCGACCGGAAGACCGGCAAGGTAGACGAAGCTAACAGGGCCACGCTCTACGAGCACGCGCGAAGAAGTATCGAGGGTCTTTGGAGCTGCCGCAATGAGCGCGGCCTCTGCCTGATCGGTCACGGAGACTGGAACGACTCGCTGGACGGGGTGGGTGCGGATGGGCGGGGGGTGAGCGTGTGGCTGTCGATGGCGTTCGTGTTTGCCGCCCAGAGGTTCGCGGGGCTGGCACGCTGGCTGGGCGAGGAAAAAGACGCGGCATGGGCTGAGAAACTGGCCGACGGGATGAGCGATACAATCAACAGCACCAGTTGGGACGGGCAGCATTATATCTATGCGTTTATGAGCGATGGTACCCCGGTGGGGGCCGGCTCATGCGCCGAGGGTAAAATCCACCTCAATGTCAACGCCTGGTCACTGTTTAACGGGGTGGCCGAAAAATCGGCAAGAGTGGAGCAGGTACTGCGGGCTCTGGAGCAAATCGACACGCCGTTCGGCAAGCTGCTGATCAGCCCGCCTTACACCGCCGCCAGCCGTAAGGTGGGACGGATAGCGGACATGGCTGCCGGCCTGTTCGAAAACGGCTCAATCTACACGCACGGACACAGTTTTCTGGTTTACGGGCTGGTAAATCAGGGGATGGGCGGCCAGGCCTGGAGAGAAATCCGCAAGGTGCTGCCTTCATTGCAAATCCCGGATATTTCCACCGGAGCGGCGCATCAGGTGTCCAATTTCACCGTGGGGAAAGCTCACAACCAGTTCGGCTGTAATTTTTACAGCAATTTTACCGGCGCTGTCAGTTGGCTTCGCCGCTCGGTGGAGCGGATGCTGGGCCTGGTGGCCGGCTACGACAGCCTGATTATCGATCCGGTGGCGCCCTCGCAGTGGGATAGTTTCAGCACGGTGCTCGATTTCCGCGGCTGCCGGATAAGCGCTTCGGTAGTAAATCCGGACGCCGTGGAGCGCGGGGTGGCCAGGGTGCTTCTCGACAGCGAGGAGCTGCCGGTATCAGCTGGCAAATGCGTGCTGCCGGTGGCTATGTTAGCTGGCAGGAAAGAAGCCGGGCTGAAAATCACGCTTGGCTGATTAGAAGCTGTTTCATGACTGGAGTTTTAATTTAACTTTCACCCGTTGGTGGGTAATCTCAAAAACACAACCCCCTGTTTCCCCCTTTATTAAGGGGGATTAAAACCGCACAACCCCATCCTCTGTGCAAAAAGCCCGAGAGCGGACAATTCCCCCTTAGCAAAGGGGGTGCCTGCTGAAAGCAGGCGGGGGTTGTCCTGCTTTAAAGTTTTGAAGCAGCTTCTAATTGAATTGACAAGACGAGCCTCCCCTGCCCCCCTTTGTTAAAGGTGGGGGGAATAGCAAAAAATCCCGCTGTTCTCCTTGTTCAAAGGAAAACCGCGGGATTTTAATAGTTGGGAAATAGTTCATCTACCTGATCCGCTTACCAGTACGGGCTTTCGCCGGGGTAGAGCGTATCGGCTGGCAGGTTGAACGAAACGTCTTTTACACCCAGCAGCTTCAGTGCCGCGCTGATAGTGTACCCCACCCGCTCAAACGCCACGGCGGTGTGGTGCGGGAAAGCCTTTTCCAGCAGCACGTGACGGTAAAAGCGGGCCATCTGCGGCACGGCGATCACTCCCACTCCACCGAACGTGCGCGGGTCGATGTCCAAAACCTCGCCCTCGGCCACGTAGGCGGCCAGCCCCGCCGCGGGCGTAACCTGCAAGCGCATCAGGGTTATCTCTCCCGGCGCGATCTGTCCCTCCAGGGTGCCGCGAGTTATATCCGGCTCGCTGTCCGGCTCCATCAGCCTGTGCATGATCAACTGGTAGCCCATCCCGCAGGTTTTCATGCAGGATGACGGTGTGTTGCCGCAGTGGAAACCCATGAACAGGTCGCCGTGGCCGTATCCGGCGGGCAGTGCGCCGCCAGCCATGTCACGGGGCACCGTGTTGTTGATATCCAGCAGGGTAGCCGGTTTAACCGTGGCCGCCGTGGCCATGTACTGGCTCAGCGCCCCGTAGATATCCGCCTCGCAGGCCACCGGGATTCCTCGCGAGGAGAGGCGGCTGTTGACATAACATGGAACGCAGCCGAAATACTTTTCGAATGCGGGCCAGCATTTGTTGGCAAAGGCCACGTAGCTCGATGCCCCGGCGTTGTCCCGGGCAAAATCCGTCAGGGCCAGTTCCAGGCGCGCCAGACGGTTGAGCAGTTTGGGGTCTATCTCCTCGCCCAGCTCCCGTTTCATACCCTCCTCCACCTCCTCCAGACGGGGATGCGCCTCTTCCTGGTTAAACAGGTCGAAGAGGTCAAGCTCGCTGTTCTCCATCACTTCCACACCCATGTCGAACAGCGGTTCCAGCGCTGCGTGGCAGGTGTAGAAATCGTGAGGTCTGGGTCCGAACGAGATAACTTTGAGCCCTCTGACCCCCAACACCACCCTGGCCACCGGAATAAAGAGTTCAACCGTAGCGGCCACCTCTTCCGGCGTTCCCACCGGGTATTCCGGCAGAAAGACCTCCACCTTGCGCAGGGCCAGGTTGTAGCGTGCGCTGAGCAGACCGCAATAGGCGTCACCCCGCCCGCTGGCCAGCCCCTCGGCTGTTTCCTCTGCCGCCGCGGCCACCATCACCGGCCCGCCAAACCGCTGAGCCAGCATCGAGACCGGCCCCTCCGGCCCGAAATTACCGAGGTAAATAACCAGCGCGTTCAGCCCCTTCTCCTCAAGCTCCCGCAGAACGGTTGGCACATCCATGTCGCTCTCGACCAGGGTACCGCAAAGGGTTACATCCAGTCCCAGTTTCTCGCATTCAGCCATTACCCGGCCGCAGCGCTCCTGCGACAACTCACGGGGGAAACAGTCGCGGCTGGCGGCCACCAGTCCCACTTTTACCTGTGGTATATTTTCCAAATCATCCTCCAACGGTTCCGGTGGCTTACTGCCCCTGACTGTCAGTTTCGGTTTCAACAAAATCACCCAGCTCAAGATAACGCTGATAGAGACGGTTATAGATTTCCACGTAATCAGTCCGGGGCGAATACTCCGCGCTGAATCCCGCTCCCATTGCGCTCTGGGCACTCAGAACATCGCCGTACAACCCGGCGGCTGTCGCCGCGAACATCGCGGCACCCAGGGCACAGGCCTGCTCGCTGGCCGCGATAGATATTTTGCTGTTCATAACATCGGACACTGTCTGCATTACATACGCGCTCTGCGTGGCCACCCCACCCAGGGCTATAACCTGCTCTATCGGCACCCCCTCGGATTCGAACCTCTCGGCTATCCGACGCGCCCCATAGGCAGTGGACTCCACCAGGGCACGGAAAATGCGCGGCGGGTCGCTGCCCAGGCTCAGGCCGGTAAGAGCGCCTGTCAGACGCTGGTCGGCATCGGGGGTGCGACGGCCGTTGAGCCAGTCAAGAGCCAGCACGGTTGTGTCATCGGGAGCCAGCGCCTGTGCCCGGCTGGTAAGTTCTCCGTAAACCCTGTTCCTGAGCTGCGCGGTAATGTCCGCCGCCTGGTCCGCGGAGATTCCAGCTACTCCCGGCAAAATTTCGTTCAGCGGCCAGCAGAGCAGGCTGCGCAGCCAGGCGTAGACATCTCCGAACGCGCTCTGGCCCGCTTCCATACCCACCATGCCCGGAATCACCGAGCCATCGACCTGCCCGCAGATCCCGCGCACGGCCTTGCCGCCCACGTCATCGGTCGGGGCCACCAGCATGTCGCATGTGGAGGTGCCGATCACTTTGGTCAGCGCATAGGGCACTATCCCGGCGCCCACCGCCCCCATGTGTGCATCGAACGCCCCCACAGCCACCGGGATACCAGCCGACAGGCCTAGTCTTTCCGCCCACTCGGGGCAGAGAGCGCCCGCCGGTTTATCGCTGGTTATCGTTTGGGTGTAGAGCTTTTGGCGGATGCCATCCAGCACAGGGTCCAGACGGGAGAGGAATTCCTGGGATGGCAGCCCGTCCCAACTGGCGTGCCACATGGCCTTGTGCCCTGCCGCGCAACGGCTTCGCGGCGCGGCCTGTGGATTACCACCGCCGGTGAGAGTCCAGCAGAGCCAGTCGCAGTGCTCCATCCAGGAGAACGCCGCCTCCCGCACCCGCGCGCTGGCTCGTGATACGTGCAGAATTTTACTCCAGAACCACTCGCTGCTGTAAACTCCGCCGGAGTAGAGCGTAAAATCGGTGCCACCCCAGCCGTGGGCCAGCTCGTTGATCTCGGCTGCCTCTTCTACTGCTGTGTGGTCTTTCCAGAGCACGAACAGGGCGTCGGGATCGTTCTCAAATTCAGGAAGAAGACCCAGCGCCACACCGTTGGAGTCCACCGGGCCTGGCGAGGAGCCGGTGGTGTCCACCCCTATTCCACGCACGTGCCGTGCCACTCCGGAGGGACAGCCAGCCAGGGCGTCGGCCACGGCGCGCTCCAGAGCCTCCAGGTGGTCCGCCGGGTGTTGACGGAATTTATTTGCGGACGGACTGCAGAAGCGGCCCTGGCTCCAGCGGGTATAAGGGGCCACCGCGCTGCCCAGCTCGGCGCCGCCGGAGGCATCAACCACCAGCGCACGCACGGAGTCCGTGCCGAAATCCACTCCAAGTACGTATGAGTTTTGCATCGCGCATATCTCCCGGGCAGGATTGTGCCTGTTCGCTCTCAGCTTTGACTGTTGCAATATTAGCTTTTATACCGTAGGCTGGCAAAGATTTTCTTCAGAATAAAACAGGGCGGATATCAGTGATACCGGATATCCGCCCTGATTAGCAATTACTCTTTTCCCAACTAGGGAGTACCGCCGCTGTTCTTCCGCTCTTCCTCAGCCCAGGCGGCCTCGGGAGCCGAGGGCCCCTGGTGGTTCTGGTAGCCCGGCTTGTGACTTCGCCAACGGGGATCTACAGTAACACCCTGGCCGAAAAACGGATCGCGGATATTGCGCACATACTCCCTGAGCAAACCGCGGTGTCTTTCCAGTTCCTTGCGGTAGCCTCTGGAGCGAATCATGTTACGGGTTTCGCCAGGGTCCCTTTCCAGATCGTAGAGTTCCTCTCCAGGGCCCTCGAGATAGCAGTTGTACTTGAAATTTTTGGTGCGCAGCATCCGCCCGGGGCTGACAGTGTAGCCCCATTCGGTCTGCCATTCGCTGATTACATACTCGTTGATCGGCGGATTGCTCTCGCCCCTGAGCCAGCCGGCCATGCTGCTGCCGGGCAAGCCGGCGGGAGCCTTGAGACCCGCCAGGTCACAAAGGGTGGGCAGCAGATCGATACTGGAGGTCAACGGTTCGCGCAGCATTTTTCCGCGGCCCACCATCCCCTGCCCGGCGAAAATCAGCGGTATGCGGGTCATTTCCTCGTAGAAACTGACCTGCTTGGTCACCATCCTGTGGGCCCCCATCCCATCGCCGTGATCACTGAGGAACACGACTATGGTGTTTTTTGAGGCCGGGGACGCCTGGAGGGCCGTCATGATTTCCCCCACCTGGGAGTCCATCATCTGTGTGTAGTGATAATATGCGGCCAGGTAGTGACGGTAATTCTGCTTGCTCCATCCGGAGGCCATCTTCAGGCGGCGATGGCTGCAGCAGATGTACTGAACCGGCAGTGGGAGTTTTTCAATGTCATTGATCTCGAAATTGGCCGGCAGCGGAGGCAACTCGCCCTCCGGCAGGGGAAGGTCCTCGTGGGGGCCCTCGAACGCACCTATCCAGCCGCAGATGTCATGGGGATTATTGAGGCTGGCAATGGCGATAAATGGGCGGTTGTGCTCCTGGCCCAGAAACTCGACCACGTTGCGCGTGGTGGGCACGTCCTGTTTGGAGTCGTAATTGACAGGCCAGGCCTCGGGAGCCTCCAGCTCCTCCTCTGTTACATCGGCCAGCGTGAAACCGCGCAGACTGCCGGCATCGTGCCGCTTGCCGAAATTAACCGCCTCGTAGCCCGCATTGCTGAAAATCTCACCCAGCGTGGGAGTGCGTTTTTTCACCGTGGGCACGGGATAGTTCATGCCGTTGGAATTAACACCTGTCTGGTGCGAGTGCAACCCGGTCCACAGACTGGCCCGTACAGGCTGGCAGAGCGGGCAACTGGAGTAGGCATTACTGAATCGCACTCCCGAGAGCGCCAACTCATCGATATTGGGAGTCCGCACGTGACGGTTGCCGTAGACTCCCACGGCCTTCTGGGCAAGCTGGTCTGAGAGAATTATCAGAATATTTGGTTGATCACTTGCTCTGGTAGGTACCTGGGCGCGGGCCGCCGCGGCTGCCGCCAACGGTACGCTGCCTGCCGCGGCCAGGAAACTCCGTCTTGATATGCGGTCTTCAGCTAACAATTTGCCTCGCATGGTGCGCACTCCTGGATATGTTTATTCTGTGAATACAACAAAATAATCCGGCGGAACCCAGCGGGATAAGCGCCAGGATGTTTTACCACTGACTGGATGAATGGAACAACTAACTGAATCTAAGAGTTCTGCTCCGCTCCGGCAATATATTAACATTTGGATTCATTAAATGTTTCAGCGGCTGAATTCTTTAAGCGAAACCGGCTTGCCAGTGGCGGCCGATTTATCCGCGGCGAACACGACCCTGTGGGTCTCGAACGCGCTGGCCAGGCTGTTATGCCCATCGATACCCTTTTCCAGGCATTCGGCATAATAGCTGAACTGCTCGCGGTAGGGGTGATGGGCCACGTCACCGCTGTCCACCAGTTGGACATCGAGCTTGGCCCAGCCGTCCATCCCATCGATCTTCTTGCTGTGGAACAGGTCATTTTTCAACGTACCGTGGCTACCGACCATGTTCATATTGAAAACGTAGGGCTGCATGCAGTCGGTAACTGAGCTGACCTTACCGAGGACCTTGCCGCCCTCGAACTTTATTGATGTCAAGCTGGTTGTGTCATACTCGTACGGAGCGTAGGCCTCGTGGGGGTTGATTGTGGAATAGCTGAACACTTCCTCGGCTTGCAGGCCCAGCAGGTAGAGCATCATGTCCACCGAATGGCAACCGGCGGTTAGCAGGCTGCTGCCGCCCATCTCTTTCTTGATATTCCAGGCGTACTGGTCGTACCACGGGCCGATCCCGTGGAAATAGTCGCACTCGGCGTAATAGGGGTCACCGATCATCCCCTGGTCAATCAGCGACTTCATGGCGCGGGCAACCGAGATAAAACGGGCCTCGAAGCAAACGGAAGTCCTGACGCCCGCTTTCTCCACCGCCTCCAGCATGGCCACCGCACTCTCGAAATCCAGCGCGATTGGCTTTTCGATCACCAGGTTCTTGCCTGCCTGTGCGGCCTTGATTGTCTGCTCAGGATGAAACGGGTGGGGAGTGCAGATATCCACAATGTCAATATCCCCGTCGGCCAGAAACTTGTCGTAATCGTTGTAGACCTTGATCTGCGCACCGTAATCGCGGCGGAACATCTCGGGGTCCAGTTCCCGGCGGCTCATCACCGCCACCGGCTCAAACTGTTCGAGGTCCGCGTAAGACTTAAGATGCGCACCGGCGACCCAGCCAAATCCTACAATACCAACTCTGTAACGTGACATCGCCACCTCCGGGTTTATTTTTAGTGGTGCATGCAATGACGGGAGGGTATGATTTTTCTAATTATATACGGGTTATCAGGGGATTCCAAACCTTTTGCAGCGGTGGGCGCGTTATTGCACGGAACCTTGATGATGGCGAGGGTGTACTATATCCTACAATATTGCTTCCGCGCAAAAACGATCACAGTTGTCATCATACACCGCGAACGATTCCGCGCCACGAAGGGAGGCCCGCGGTCAGGAAAAGTGAGTAAGAGTTCTCCCCCTTACCAATATTTCTGTAACCACATATGATACATTCAATTTGTCTCTCAGAATTATTGATCACCCTGCTATCTAACAACCAGTTTTCCGCATAACTGGCGGCTTTCGGGATTAGGGTGGGTTGTTGTGTCTGTTAGAGTGATCGATACCAATAACAGGAGAAGCGGGAAATGGGACGTATTAAATTGTTTGCGATATCAGCACTTGTTGCGGTCACGATCGCGGTTGGCTGCGGTGATGATAACAACTCGCCGTCCGCACCGACGGAAAGCACACGATTCGAGTTTTCCTTCAACGGGCTTACCGAGCTGGACAGTGCTTACTACCAGGCCTGGGCGCTGATTGGCGAATACGGCTACAGCCTGGGCAAATTCAGTATCAACTCTTCCGGCCAGATGATGGATACAACGGGCGCGGCTATTACCGACAACGCGCTTTCGTACGACCTGTCGGCCAGCACTGTAACCGCGATGGGGATAACGATCCAGAACTTCGTAGCCAACACCGGCCCTGGCTCCGGGTCCCATTTTATGGGCGGGAGCGTGGAAAGCGGGTCAGCATCGCTGACAGTGGCGCACGAGGCTGGCGCCGGTGGGGAACTCGGCGACGTTACGGGTAAATTCATCCTGGCCACACCCACCAACGGGACGGACAGCGATGAAACCAGCGGCATCTGGTATGTCGACAATTCCACCGGTATCTCAAATGCCGGGCTGACCCTGCCCACTTTCACCAACGGATGGATATATGAGGGCTGGGTCCGTGTTGACGGGGAATTTTACTCCACTGGCACTTTCAGTTCAGTGGGCGCTGCCGATGACTCGGCCCGTTACAGCGCCGACCTTCAGGCGGCACCCGGCTTTCCGGGCGAGGATTTCCTGCTCAACGCTCCGGCTGGAATTGCTTTCCCGGTGGACCTGAGAGGCAAGTATACGATGATTACACTGGAGCCGTCACCCGACCCGGTAGTGGGCGCTCCCTCACCGTTCGTGCTGCTGGAGGCCACTATTGCCTCGGACGCAGTCGACCATCAGACATATAACATGGCCAACACCACGGCAGCCTCGCTTCCCACAGGCACGGTGACGTTGACTGTTGAGTAAATAATGGGCAAATAATTGCCTCTATCAGGGCGTGGCCAGATTGTGGCCACGCCTTTTTTTGATGCGCTCCCCACCTTTGGTTGTTGACTGTCCGCCCGATGCCGTTTAAATATTCTCTAAGACAACTTGAATCGGCTCCACAAAACGTTTCCATTCCTGCATAAGTTTTACCACCGCCCGTGGCGCGGCATGAACCATCACTTTTTTAGCGAAGGAATCCCAGATGCAACGGCTCAAACGCTCTGCCTCCATCCTGCTTGTCTTTGCATGTGCAGTGTGCTCTCTGTGCCTCTACTCCTGTTCGGCTGAAAAAAGCGCTGGCGAACCATATTCATATCGATGGGTTTATGTCTCGCGAGACCTGAGCCAGGACTCGCACATCGATGATATCCGTGCGATAGCCGACACCTGCGCCGCCCACGGCCTGAACGGAATTGCTCTCTCCGCCGGGTTTGACCGTCTGGATATCGCCGATATCGGCCGGATCAACCGTCTGTTCGAGGTACGGCAGATCAGCCGCGACACGGGAGTGGAAATTATTCCGATCCTGTTCAGCGCCGGCTACGGGGGCTCGGTACTGGCCCACAACAAAAACCTGGCCGCCGGCATGCCGGTGGTGGATGCGCTCTACCAAGTTAACAATGGCCGTGCGGCGCTTGTAGCCGGCTTATCGGCAGGACTGGCCAACGGTGGGTTTGAGCAGATAGAGAGCGACGTGCCAGTTGGTTTCGGCGCCGATGAAGATTTTGGCAAGTACGTTTTCGCGGACCAGAACGCCCCCCACTCAGGATCAACGTGCCTTCGTTTTGAAAATGCGCAGTCGCTCCAGGATGGCTCAGTGGCAATCGCTACGGAGATCGACGTTACCCCTAACCGGCTGTACCGCATGAGCCTCTGGATCAGGGTTGAAAACACTGGAGAGGAAAACCCGTTCGGCTCGCAGAAAATCAAGCTGCAGGCAACCGCCGACGACGGACGTCCGCTGGAATGGGTCAACCTTCGGTTTCCAGCTGAACCCGGCTGGCACAAGGTGACCGAGGCGTTCAACAGTAAGACCTACGACCGTGTGAGAATATCTATCGAGGTCAGAGGCGGCACCCAGGGAACATTCTGGTTCGATGACCTGAGTGTTGAGGAAGCCGGAATGGTCAACCTGCTGCGCCGCCCCGGCACGCCCCTTGTGGTCCGCGCCCGGGATGGTGGGACTGTTTTCGAGGAAGGGAAAGACTTTGAAACTGTGGAGGACACGATCCTCGATTTCCGTTTCGACCATGAAGGGCCGGATATCGTACTCACGCCCGCAAGCCGGATCAAGGAAGGCCAGCGCCTGCTGGTCAGTTTTTACCACGGTATTTATGCTTATAACAGCCAGGTTACGCTCTGCATGAGCGAGCCTGAGGTGTATGACATCTGGCGTCGCAATGCACGAATCATTAACGATATCATGCACAACAGCAAATGGATGCTGCCGATGGATGAGATCCGCAACGGGGGCTCCTGCAAGGCCTGCCAGGAACGTAATATGACCATGGGCCAGATTGTCGGGGACTGTATCACCCGTCAGACCAATATCCTGCGCTGGGCCAACCCCAACAGCGAGATATTCATGTGGAGCGACATGGTTGACCCCAACCATAACGCCCGCGCCGACAGGCCGTATTATTACTACGTTGACGGTAATTATGATGGTTCATGGAACTATATTCCCAAGGATCTGCACATAGTCTGCTGGTGGTACAAGATGCGCGAGACAAGCCTGAGCTTTTTCAGCGACCTGGGCTACCGGACCGTGGGGGCATCCTACTACGACGCCGATGATCTGGAGAACCCCAAAGGCTGGATGGAGGCGCTGGACAAGACCCCCAACGCCAAGGGAATAATGTATACAACCTGGCTCAGAAAATATGACCTGCTGGATGACTTTGGCGAGTTGGTGCGAAGGGGAGAGTGAGGCAATTGGTTTGAGCTTCGGCCCATGGCGGCCGGCGCCGGTGCTAAAGCACCGGCCCGGCTGCGGATTCCATCCGCAGCCGGCGAGCGCATTCCATGCGCTCGCCGGCCGCCATGAGTGCTGCCAACCGTTGAACTACCCTGTTAATAACGGCTAAAAAAAGCGGGCGTCCCATTCGGGCCGCCCGCTTTTGCATTCTCTATATGTTTTGCCGATGCTACTCCACCAGAGTATCCTCGGCGCCGCCTTTGCCGCTGATAACGATCTCGCCGTCCTCTTCCAGCGAGCGGACGATGTCGACAATGCGCTGCTGCACCTCTTCCACGTCGCGAAGGCGCACCGGGCCCATAAAATCCATCTCCTCCTGGATTAACTGGGCCACACGCTCGGAGACGTTGTTGAAGCACTTGACCTTCATCTCCTCGCTGGTACCCTTCAGGGCGATACTCAGGTCCTTGACGTCCACTTCCTTGAGCACGCGCTGCATGCTCTTGTCGTCGAGCAGAAGGATATCGTCGAACACGAACATCAGGTTCTTCACTTCGGTTGCCAGTTCCGGGTCTTTCTGCACCAGGTTATCGAGAATCTTACGCTCGGTGGCGCGGTCGGCCAGGTTGAGTATTTCGGCCACGCTCGAAGCTCCGCCTGCCTGGCTCAGATCCTGTCCCAGCACGTTCTCCAACTGACTCTCAAGCACCTTTTCCACATCGTTGAGCAGTTCCGGACTAATTTTGCCCATTGTGGCAATCCGGTAGACAATTTCATTCTGAAGCTGTTCGGGAAGTTCCGCCAGGATCGATGCCGCCTGCTGGGCGTCGAGGTGGGCCATAATCACGGCCACGGTCTGCGGATGCTCGTGCATGATAAAGTTGATCAACTGGGCCGGGTCGACTTTCTTGAGCAGCTTGAAACCCGACACGTGAAGAGAGCTCTGCACTTTAGCCAGAATCTGCGCCGCCCTCGGGCCACCCAGCGCCTGCTCGAGCACGCTGCGCGCATAGTCTATTCCGCCCTGGGCGATATACTCCTGGGCCAGCACCATCTGGTAGAACTCTTCGACAATCTGGTCGCTGATCGCCGAGGGAATGTCGTCCATGTTGGCGACTTCGATCGACAGCCTTTCGATGTCCCGTTCGTTCATGTTCTTGAATATCGAGCTGGACGCCTCTACTCCCAGCGAAACCACTAAAATCGCGGCTTTCTGCAAACCACTCAATTCATCGTACTGTATCTCAGCCATCGACCAGACTCCCTTCCGCCGCCCTCAACAGCCAGGCAACGGAGCAAAACGATGACAACACAATATTTATCTTAAATAGTCAGAGTCTCTTTCAGCCTATGCATTCGGCTGGGGAAAATCAAGCCGCCATACACAGTTATTTACTCGCGGCCTAGCTACAGCAAATCCCGTGCCTTTCGCCGAAAAAGCTGTTTTTTCTGTCCTGGCAGCTTCAAAAGCCTGATTTCTATGAATGTGGAAGCCAAAACAACTCCAAAGCGGCATTCCACGGCACCTTGAGCGGAAATTTTTTCTCACCCGGCAGGATACTCGTCTCACTGGCGCTCCACATACCACATCTTCTCGATCTCTTCCAGCAACCCGTATTCTAAAGGCGCTCACCTGTCACCGTTGAACTCCTTCACCGCCTCGATCATCGCCACCAGGTTCTCCACCGGCGTGCGGGCCTGCGCATTGTGAATAGTGTTGAACACGAAACCACCTCCCGGGCTGAACGTTTCCAGACGCTCAAGTACCTGGGTACGGACTTCTGCTGGCTTGCCGAACGGCAGCACACTCTGGGTATCAACTCCGCCTCCCCAGAAAACAAGCCGGGAGCCGTGACGTGCCTTCAGCTTATCGGCTTCCATCCCATCGGCGCTCACCTGCACCGGATTGATAATGTCAAACCCGGCCTCGGCGAACAATTCCATGAAACTTTCCACCGCACCGCAGGAATGCTTGAATGTTTTCCAGCCGGTGTGCTCGTGAACCCAGCCGTTGATCCGCTGATAGTACGGCAGGAACAGCTCGCGGAAATCATCCGGGCTTACAAACGTGCCGCTCTGGGTACCAAAATCCGTGCCACAAATAAAGGCCACGTCCACATTTTCACCCACGCGGGCGTATATTTTCTCCAGGTTCGCCAACGCTATTTCTGTCTGCTTTTCAAACACTGTCCTGATATAATCCTTGCGGGCGATCAGCGAGATATACCACTCGGTTATATCACGGATACCCTTGGGATCACGAAGGTTGACAGCCGGTACCAGCGCGATATCCCCCAGGGCCGTGCCCCCGAAATTGGCCACAACCGTGCGGCCGGTAGCCCGGGCCCGGGTTGTTTCGCCCTCGAAATAGTCAAGATCGCTGCCCGATATCGGCCCAAATTCCTCAAGGTTGTCCGCAGGGTCGAGCCGGTCTTCACGGATCGGCTGCTGACGGATGATGGCGTCGAAAAAATACCCGCCGGACGGCATCCTGCCGCTGGGTGCTGCCTGCATGTCGCCGGACGGATAGATCAGAGTGTCCCCGCGCTCATTTACAGTGGTGTTGAATTCTCCCGCCACCAGCACCACCTGCCCGTCGGGCATCCGCCACTCCTTCCAATGCTCGTTGGCAAACCCGAACATCGTCCCGCGCGGCGCCACACCCTCGAAATCTGCTCCGATCACCTCCCTCAGATCGTCCTCGATCCCGCCCAGCATCTGGTACGGCTCCACAGCTTTCACCGGCTGGCGCTCAAGCCCGTAATGCTCGCGAAGAGCCGCCACGCAGCTCACGTGCAGCCCGGTAACAGGTGTGGCTCCAAAATCTACCGGTACCCTGCCCGTGCCGCGGTGCTCCAGCGCGGCGATCACTTCAGAACGGTCCATCATCTTGCTGAACTCCTGTCAGAATTGTACATACCTGATAATTTTTCACTTCTGGTTGCTCTGTACGTGCATTAATAATGCAATAACCGGCCGGCTGTTCCGGGGGAACGGGAGTGGATATTTGCATCACAAATTACACTTTTGCCGTGTGATCCTCAATACTTCCTCTCACCCCGTTGCCAAGGGCGGCAATCCAACGAAAATATTGACCAGCCAGCAGGAATATACAATTCTTCAGACCGGCGGTTGAAACCAAGCTGCAACCATTGAAATTAATCAGACCGTAATAGTGGAGGCACCGATGAGCGAGAGAGCCGATTTTTCACCATTCGATAACTATGGCCAGGATGGAGTTTTTTAACATGCGTGAAAAGCTGCAAGGCTGGCTGAAAGAAATCGATAACCACCTGAACGGTGAACTTCTGCCCTACTGGCGGCAGCGGGGCGATGACCGGCAATACGGCGGGTTCCTCACCTGTTTTGACCGTGATGGGGTGGCCACGGATGAAACGGACAAAAACCTGCTGGCCAACTGCCGGTTGATCTACTCGTTCAGCCTGATCAACCGTGCGGGCCTTGATCCGGATGGCTCGTTTATCGAGCGGGCACGCAGCGGCGCACGCTGGGTACTGGACCATTTTAGCGATCCGGATTACGGCGGTTTTTTCTGGATTGTGGAGCGCGACGGGAAACCGTTGAACACCCGGAAAATAATTTATGGCCACAGTTTCGTGATTTATGCCTTCAGCGAACTTGCGCGGGCCACCGCTGACAAATCGTGGCTGGAAACAGCCCGGCAAACTTTCAATCTGCTTCAGGAAAAGGCCGCGGACAAAACCGGCGGTGGTTACTGGGAGTTTTTCGAGCGCGACTGGAGCCATTCTCCGCCCGATCACGGCGGCGGCGACCGCAAAAGCCTGGATGTGCACATGCATCTGATGGAGGCGTTCACCAACCTGTACGCCGCCGGTGGAGACTCTTCGCACGCCACCCACACACGCGCGGTAATCGAGCTGATTACCAAAAAAATGCTGCACCCTGATCACGGGACCGGAATGGCCCAGTTCAACGGAGATTTCACCCCTCTGCGCGCCATTCTGTTCAGCAATGTCTGGGGTTCTGACCGCGATACCGATGACGACGGCGGCCGTCCGCTGGACAACACCTCCTACGGCCACAACGTGGAACTGGGCTGGCTGCTGCGCTGGTCGCTGGACGTGCTGGGGGAAAATGTCAGCGGCTATAGCCAAAAAATCCTGGGGTTCTACGATCATTGCATACTTTACGGGATAGACAACGAGCGCGGCGGAGTGTTCTGCGAGGGCGGTCACAACAGCCCGGCCCGCGAGCGCAACAAGGAGTTCTGGCAGCAGGCGGAAACACTGATTGCAATGCTGGACGGCTACGAACTGACTGGAGATACGCACTACCTTGATGCCTACAGTAACGTTCACCGGTTTGTGTTCGAGCACATGATCAACCACTCCGTTGGTGAATGGCTGCCCCTGCTGGACGAGCGCAACACGGTGCTCTGGGACTACATGGGCCATCCCTGGAAAATCAACTACCACACAGTGCGCGCCATGATTGAGTGCAGAAGGCGGCTGACGGACCTGATCGAATCTTCCTGACCACAATATTAAGCAACACCTCCGGTAACGATTCTCCGGGGACAAATGAACTCTCCCCGCAGCAAGCTACGGGGTAGCTGAAAAATCCCCCTCAATCCCCCTTTTCAAAAGGGGGAGGCCGCTTCCCCCCTTTGCCAAAGGGGGGCCAGGGGGGATTTAAGCTGCTCGTCTTGCAAATGCAACAGCTTACCCCAGAGCAAGCTTTCGATTAAACAACAAAAATAATCCGGCGCCCACTGCCCGAGCTTTATTTATACCTATGCCCAACCTTGGGCCGAAAAACCTTTTCCATCCTCCGCCTGCCGCCTATAATAGTTACAACTTTCCTTCTACAACGCCTGTCCGGCTCCACGGGCCGGGCCAGGCTCTCTAACAGTCATGTTCATTCTTATCGCGCGGAGTACTCCCATGAAACGCAGGGTATTTTTCGGCAAAACCGCAGCAGCAGCAGGCGGGGCAGTCCTTACTTCCGCAGCGGTAAGCCGCACCGCCGCCGCCGCTGCCGCCTCTAAAAACGATGAGATCACGATGGCTGTGGTGGGTATCAACGGCCAGGGCAGCAGCCACTTCAGGTGTTTCAACTCCTGCAAGGGTGTGCGGATCAAAACGATCTGCGAAGTCGATGAGCGGTTGTACAAAAAATCAGCCAAATTTGCCGCTTCTCTGGGAGCAGAAAAAATTAAATTTGAGCACGATTTCCGCCGTGTGCTGGAGGACAAGGATATCGACGCGGTCTCGATTGCAACTCCCGAGCAGTGGCACTCGCTGATGACGATCTGGGCCTGCCAGGCGGGCAAGGACGTGTATGTGGAAAAGCCTGTGAGCCATAACGTGTGGGAGGGACGTCAGGCTGTGAACGCGGCGCGGCGCTATGGCCGGGTGGTGGCCAGCGGTACCCAGCAACGCAGTTTCCCGCACATTATCGAGGCGATGAAGCTGCTGCGCCAGGGAATTATCGGCGAGGTGTACATGGCCCGGGGACTGTGTTTCAAGCCACGCGAGAGTATCGGCAAAATAGCGGACTCCAGAACGCCCGCCGGAGTCCATTACGACCTCTGGCTGGGACCCTCACCCCAGCGGCCATTCAACGAGAACCGCTTCCACTACAACTGGCACTGGTTCTGGGACTATGGTTGCGGAGATATCGGCAACCAGGGCGTACACGAGATAGACACGGCCCGCTGGGGCCTGGGCAAAAGCACCCTGCCCTCCAAAATATACAGCACCGGCGGCTACCTGGCGTTCGACTCCGACCAGGAGACGCCCAATACCCAGAGCACCACTTTTACCTGGGACGACGGTAAGCAGTTGCAGTTCGAGGTGCGGGGCCTGTACACACACGCCGAGCATGACGCAAGGATCGGTAATTTCTTCTACGGCACCGAGGGCTGGATGCATCTGGATATCCACGGGTTCGAGACTTTCATGGGACGCAGCGAGGAGGCCGGGCAGTCGATGAAGGCCACTGTTATCAGCAATCAAGCCGGTATCGGCGGGCCACGGGGTTTTACTGAAACAGGAGCGCACACCTCGAGCCGGATCATGCATCGGCAGAACTTTATCGACTCCGTGCGCGCCGGTTCTTCCGGTGAGCTGAGCGCGGATATCCTGGAAGGGCATCTCTCCAGCTCGCTGTGCCACCTGGCCAATCTAAGCTACCGTCTGGGCCGCGAACTGACATTTGACCCGCACGCCGAGCGCTTCGTGGGCGACACTCAGGCCGACGCCTACCTGAGGCGCAACTACCGTTACCCGTACGTGGTGCCGGAGAAAGTATAAGTAACGAGGAAAACAATATTTCAGGCCGGCCTCAGAGTTCCCCCCCGTGAGGCCGGCCTGCTTGTAGAGGTGAGCTATTCAGCTCCCCGCCGGAATACCCGCCAACTTCCAGATTGTTTTGCTGCTTTCTCTGCTCCACCCCCGCTTGTCTGTCTTGCACTGATTTAAGCCTGTATCCGCACTAGTGGACCATGTTTCACAACTGCCCGGAACATTCTTTTCTATTGGAATAAATATCCTCTGTGTATTAACTTTTGATTGGCTATTTCGTGAGCAAAAGAATCTTGGGAACGAACACGGAGGCGGTTTGACAGGGTAAAAAGCCGCGCAAAAATACAATAGTCCATCTCAGCGGGGAAGACATGTCCACACAAGAAATCACTACCAGCGCGTTTTTCTATACAGGCCCGCGGCGGATGGAACTCCGCGAGGTAAAAACACCGCCGCCGGTACCCGGCCAGATTCGTTGCGAGAGTATCTGCTCGCTGGTATCTATCGGCACGGAGATGACCTGTTTCGGTCGCGAAGTGGAACCGGGCAGCGTCTGGGATGAGTGGATCCAGTATCCATTTGAGCCGGGCTACAGCAGCGTGGGCCGTGTGCTTGAGTTGGGCGAGGGAGTTGAGGGGATAGCAGCGGGCGGCATAGTCTGCTCAAACGCCCCCCATCGCGGCAGCTTTGTTGACAGCGCGGATGCGGTTTACCCCGTTCCGGACGGAGTATCAGCCGAGAGCGCAAGCTGGTTCCAGCTTAACATTATCGCGCAGAACGGTATCCGCCAGACCCGGCCCGTACTGGGAGAAACCGCTGTGGTAATTGGCCTGGGGCCGCTGGGGCAGCTTGCCGTGCGCCTGCTGGGGCTCTGTGGCCTGAGCCATCTGGTGGCGGTCGATCCCTCGCAGCAGCGATGCGCTCTGGCAAAGGGTCACGGCCCGGACAATATCATGGCGGTAACAGCGGATGAAGCCGTGGAGCAGGTAAAGGAACTCACCGATGGGCGCGGGGCTGATATTGTGTTCGATATCAGCGGGCACCCGTCGGTGTTCCACTCCGCCCAGCATATGCTGGCTCCTCGCGGACGGTTGGGGCTTATCGGCGATGTACCCAAGCCGGGCCAGCAGACCCTGACCCACGACATTGTCAGTAACAGCATCTCGATTATTGGCGCCCACGGCTCTCTTCCACCCCGCACCGGCAACTCATTTTACCGCTGGGGCAAACTGGAAATGACCGCGTTTTTCTTCGAGCTGATCGCCAGCGGCAGAATTGGCCTCGACAGCCTGATAACCCACCGGATTGCGCCCGAAGACGCTCCACGAAAATACGCTGATATTTACGGCGACCGCGGGGAGTACATGGGAGTTGTAGTCGATTGGCAGGGGGAGGCGCGATGAGCGTCGCATTCCGGTTTGCCGTGGCGGGTACGGGAGATATCGCCGGGTTCTACCTGGATCATTTTACCAGGCGTGAGCATAAGAATAATATCGAATTCGTTGGGGCCTGGAACCGGACCACTGAAAAATCACAAGCCTTTACGGACAAGTTCGGCGGACAGGTGTATACCAGCCTGGAGAGACTGCTGGCCGATAGTTCCGTGGATGCGGTTATCAACCTTACCTCGCCCAAAGCACATTACGAGATAAGCAGCCGCTGCCTTCGCGCGGCCAAGCACGTGCTGAGTGAGAAACCACTGGCGTTGAGTGTTAAGCAGGGGCGGCAATTGATAGCCCAGGCCCACAAGCACTGCGTAACCCTGTCCAGCGCCCCGTTTATCCTGCTGGGCCACAACCAACGGCGTGTAAAAAAGCTGCTGGCTGAAGGCAGAATCGGCTCTCCCGTATCGGTAACAGCAGAGATGTTCCACGGGCGGGTGGAGGCCTGGCACCCCAGCCCGGAGCAGTTCTACACCGAGGGCGGAGGTCCCCTGCTGGATGTGGGCCCCTACCCGGTTAGCCTGATGCTGGACTGGTTCGGGCCGGTGGCGGAGGTGCAGGGGATGTTCGAGATCACAATCCCAGAGCGCGTTGATTTAAGCGGGCGGCAATTCGATGTAACCAAATTTGATCAGGGAGTGGCCCTGCTGCGTTTTGCCAGCGGGGTAATCGGACGGATCGCGTTCAGTTACGCCAACAGCAACACGGATCACAGTGGGCTGGAAATCCAGGGGACCGAGGGGTCGCTGGCCCTGGGCTCGGTGATGGCCGCAAACGGCGAGTTGAAAATAAGCGAAAAAGACTCTGCCCGCTGGGACAGCGTGGAAGGTGCCCCTGGGCCGTTCGAGGCCTCGGGCGTGGACTGGTCCGGCGGGATCGTGGAACTGGCCGGCTCCGTGCGGCAGCGTCGGCAGCCGTCAAACTCCGCCGGGCTGGCTCTGGACACGCTGGCAGTTCTACTGGCTATCGAGAGAGCGGCTCAAAACGGCGGAACTGTAAAACTTACCTGAGAACAGACTATCAGGAAATGTAGATCAAATACAATCCAGCCAGCAGAACCAGCGAACCGCAAACTCTTTTCAATATAAGCGCCCCTCTGGAACGCCCGTTCCAGTCCAGATAATTCTGCAACACCGTGGTGAATGTTCCAGCGGCGACTATTACCGAGCAATGCCCGGCGCCATAGGCCAGCAGCAGCAATACGCCGTAGACCATATTGCCCGCTGCTATCCTGAAAGTAACCCCCAACATCGGAGCCATGAAGGCAAACGTGCAGGGCCCCAGTGCGATCCCGAACACAAGGCCCAGCACCAGAGCAGCCAGCAAACCTTTGCCCCGGTAGCCCACATTGGCCGGCGAGGGCAGCGGAAGCTGGATAACCTCCAGCAGGTGCAACCCGATAGCGAAAAACACCACGGCTACAAAATAATTCGCGTAGGAACCCAGATCGCCCATCATCCTGCCGGCGGCCGCGGTGGCAATCCCGATAACACCGATTGTCAGCAGAATCCCCAGCGCGAACAGCAGGGAGATGGCAAACGCCCTGGCCGGTTTCACCCGTCCCTGGTCGTCGATAAACCCCACGATCAGCGGGATACTGGCCAGGTGGCAGGGACTGAGCAGGATACTGAGCACCCCCCAGGCAAACGACGCGCCCAGGGCAATCCAGGCAGCGCCCTCCACCGCGTGGCTCAGAGTGCCAAATACAGTTTCGATCATTATTCAGCCTTCCAACTCATAGCCCAGCTCACTCCACTTGGACAGAATGTCCTCCCTGGAATAGAACCCCTCGTGGCGGAACAGTTCGCTACCGTCGGGGGCGAAAAAAATCTGGGTCGGAATTGCCCGGATGCCATACTGCCTGCCGGCCTCGGCATCTTTCCAGACATCGATAAATGTTACTGCCAGCCGCCCGGCGAACTCTTCTTTGAGCTCCTCCAGAATAGGGGCCATCATTTTACACGGCACACATTTGTCCGCCCCCAGATCCACCAGCCGGGGAATTCTCGCAGTTGCCTGATCCTGCTCCGCAATCACGCTTTGGTCATTTGAGCCGAAGCCGGTCTTTAATATCAAAACCGCGCCAATGGCAAGCACCAGCGCTATTATCACAGCTATTTTCCCGGTTTTTCCCACTTGATGCTCCATTGTTATCCCGTTGAGGGCAAACACAACGATAGCGGCTTCCGTACTCAGCCGCCTATCAGGATATCATTGCCTTGATTTCTTCGATATCTGGCACCTTACCGTACACTTTAACTTCTCCGTCCACTGCAAGTGCCGGGGTCATCATCACACCAAACTTTATTATCTCGTTGATATCCTGAACCTTCTCGATCTCGTACTCGATTCCGAGTTCGATTGCGGCGTTGCTGGCCACCTCCGCCAGCTTATTGCACTTGGGACAACCCGTGCCCAGTATCTGCAACTTTTTCATCGTAACTGTCTCCATAACTTGGGATTACCCGTTGAATGCCGTAAAACAGGTGTACAATTTAGAACAATGCTCCGAAGATCATTCCGCTGATCGTGGCCATCACCACCACCAGCAAAACAAACACCGCTGTTTTTCTGGTACCCATCACACTGCGGATCACCAGCATGTTGGGAAGGCTCAGCGCCGGACCCGCCAGCAGCAGCGCCAGTGCCGGCCCCTTGCCCATTCCGCTGCCGATCAGGCCCTGAAGGATCGGTACCTCGGTGAGGGTGGCGAAATACATGAACGCTCCGGCGAACGAAGCCACGAAATTGGAAAACAGCGAGTTGCCTCCCACCGCCTGAGCCACCCACTCAGCAGGGATAAGCGCCTCGTGGCCTGGACGGCCCAGCAGGGCACCGGCAATAAGCACCCCCGCAAGCAGCAGTGGCAGAATCTGCCGTGCAAACCCCCAGGTCTGCTCGAACCACTCGCCCAACTCACTCTTATCCCTGCCGGTAACAACCGCCAAGCCCAGGAAACCGGCAGCGAAAGACAACACCGGACTGGCTGGGAACAAACCTGCGAGCAAAACAACCGGAGCGGAAATCAGTGCCAGCTTGAGCCAACTCAAGCCGTACCATAGAACCAGCACCACTCCCAACGCCGCCGCGGCAACAGACGTCAGCAGCCACTTTGCAGAGTATAAAGCGTGCCACACACCTGTGGAATCTGCTGGTTCACCCCAGTTGGCAAACACCAGCACCGTTACCATCGACCCAAAATAAACCGCGTTACGCCACAGGGGCCGCGATACTTCCGGCTCCGGCATGGCCGCCTGCGCGTTTAGCCTGGCCTTTTCCTCACGCAGGAATATCAGCTGCATAATCAGCCCGATAACGATACTGAACAGCACAGCGCCCACTGCGCGGGCAATCCCAAGCTCAACGCCCAGTACGCTTGAGGTCAGAATCACGGCCAGCACGTTGATAGCGGGTCCGGCATAGAGAAAAGCCGTGGCCGGTCCCAGCCCGGCGCCCATCCTGTAAATCCCCGCAAACAACGGCAACACAGTGCAGGAGCAAACCGCCAGAATAGTTCCGGAAACCGATGCGACCCCGTAAGAGAGAACCTTGCTCGCCCCCGGACCCAGGTATTTCATCACCGAGTCCTGGCTGATAAAAACCGCTATGGCTCCGGCGATAAAAAAAGCTGGCACAAGGCAGAGAATCACATGTTCCCGAGCGTACCATTGCGTGAGCAGCAGCGCTTCCGAGATGGCGGCCGGAAACTTTCCGCTCTCCAGGGGCATGTAATACAATGCGCCGAAAACCAGCGAGAATAAAACCAAAAACAGCCATTCTTTTTTCCAGTTAACCGGCATTCTTGCTATTCTCACCATACATTTGGCGATTCAGCCAAACATGAAAGTAAAAAAAGTCAGCCCTCAACTCCCGCAATTTACCCTGAGATTGGCGTCCAATACACTTTCCGCACAGGTGAAAAACTGACGGACACACGGCACTTTGAGACTGTAAAACACCTGCTGGCCTTCCCTGCGGCCCTGAACTATTCCAACTCTCTTGAGCACGGAGAGGTGCTTGCTGACAGTGCTGATATCATCACCCACCATCTCTGTCAGCTCACGGACGCAATAGTCGCACTTGTCTAGCACATCGACTATAAACAATCTGGTGGGGTGAGCCAGAGCCTTTATTATCCTGGCTCTCTGACGGTAGCGCTCTTTGACCTGTAACTCCATATCTGTCTCCTTTTAACGATATTTGGCAATATGGCCAAATATCTCCCCCATGTCAACATATATCCCTGCCATTGCCCGCCAACTCAGGGGACTTCAACCTTGTTTTTAGCCCCTGCCCAGATATCCACCGCCCCGTCGTTGGCCTGCTCCGGCCCCGGTGTACTGCGGCCTCGCTCTACAAGTTTCTCCAGCGAGGTCAACATCTCATCTACAACTTCCGGTTGCTCGGCCCACAGATTTTGCAGTTCCGGCTGGTCTTCGCTCATGTTGTAGAGCTGGCCACGGGGTGCGCCCTGAGCAGGCTCTACAAGCTGTGGAGGACTGAACCCGCCCGAACCCCGGCCCAGCACCAGTTTCCACTTACCCTGCCGCAAAGAGAACATCCCTGCTCCGGAGTGATGCACAACCGATTCGCGAACCGCGGATGTGGGCGTCTCACCGGTCATGGCGGGCAGTTGGTCAAAACTATCCTCGCCGGCATTATCGGGAAGTGCCACTCCGGCGGCGGATGCGCATGTTGCCATCAGGTCGGAAAGGCAAAACAGTTGGGTGCTGGTGCGTCCGCCCTCGATCCGGCCCGGCCAACTGGCGATCAGCGGTTCGCGATGGCCACCGTCCCAGATGTCGGCTTTCTGTCCGCGCAGACGGCCGTTGGGCAGATGGCCGTTGTGGACCAGGTCGTATTTCTCCAGCGGATCACCCGCCCACGACTCGATCCCGGTGGTGAGCGCACCGTTGTCGCTGGTTACTATCACCAGTGTATTGCCTTCAAGCTCATGCTTTCTAAGAGCCTCGGTTATCCGTCCCACAGCCCAGTCAAGCTCAGCCACCATGTCGCCGCGCACACCTGCCCCGCTACGTCCCTTGATAAAGCCCGGCGGAGTACACGGTGTATGGGGGGCCTGGTAGGGCAGGTAGATAAAAAACGGGCTGTCCGGGTGGTTGCGCACACTGTCGCTGATAAAGCGCTCTGCCTTGCGCACCAGGGTGGGCCCCACTTCCTCATCGCGCCAGCCGGGCGTCATCGGGCCCTCGCGCTGAAGCGTGTTAAACGGTTTCTTGGGCAGGCTTAGACTGCCGGCCACGTGCTCGTTCTCCACCCAGCAATAGGGCGGCATGTCCAGCGAGGCGGGGATACCGAAAAAGTAGTCGAAACCCAGCGCACGCGGGCCGGGAGTGAGTGGCTGCGAGTAATCGACAGGCTTTTTACTGCCCAGCCCCAGGTGCCATTTGCCGATACAGGCGGTGCGGTAACCGGCTCCCTTAAGCAGACTGGCGATCGTGGTCCGGTTCTGATCAATAATCAGGGGATCATAACCCTGGATCACGCCGCTCTTGAGCGGGCCGCGCCAGCAGTATCGTCCGGTGAGCACCGAATAGCGCGTGGGCGTACAGAGCGACGCCGGCGCGTGGGCATCGGTAAAAGTGACTCCGCCTGCGGCCAGCGCATCGATATTGGGGGTCTGGATCAGCTCCGCGCCAAAACAGCCCAGGTCACCATAGCCCAGGTCATCGGCCATGATAAGTACAATATTCGGCCCCTTACCCGTGCGGATGTTTCCGTGCAAAGCCGGCAGTGCTCCGGCCAGGGAAAGGGCCGCGGCTCCGGAGGCCGCCTGCTTGATAAACCCGCGGCGTGAAGTTGTCCGTGCTGGCATCATATACCGCCTTTTGAAGAGTACTCAATCAGTTGCCGACGCCCACCGCCAGATGCACCCGGGCGATTACAGTGACATTCTGCTCCGTGGTGCGAGTTACAGTTACCAGATAGTTGCCCGGCTGGGCGTACGTGTGGGTAAGCGAGTCGTAGCCATCGGGGTCCAGCAAGTCGTTATCCGCCCCTTCGGGGACAACTGACTGATCGCCCCAGCAGGGGACCGAGCTGGTTACCGCTCCCGGAGAGCCATCGCCGAAATCCCAGTTTTCCACACCCGGCAGAGCATTAAAGCTGCGCGCCTTAAACGTTATTTCCTGTCCCGGCTGTATGTCCAGCGAGGGATGATAGTTTACGTGCAGCATCGGCACTACCAGCTTGGGGCGGGCGCTGTCGAGTATCTGCACAACGCAGAAGTCATAGTCTGTCTTCCCGGAGCTGTCGCTGACTTTCAGGGCCTCGTAGTAGGTGCCGGGGCGCTCGTATTGACGGGTGACAGAGACACCATCCGCGCTGGTGCCATCGGTAAAAAGCCATTGATATTTCAGGTCCCGGTTATCACTCCAGCTTTTAGAACCGTCCAGACTAACCTTTTCACCGGGGGCGGCCACAACGTGGGGCCGGGCAACCGCGACAAATCCGGGAGCATACTGTTCCGCATAGGCCTCCATTACATAAGCGTAGCCCTCCTCGGTACCCCATTTGCCCGAGGGCTGGCGTGTCCGGGCCTCGAAATGCAGATGCGACCATCCTCCGCTGCCGCCCTCCTTGCCCAGGATGCCGACTCTCTGACCGAGACTGATCCTCGCTCCCGGCACCAGCGCAGGGTCGATACTGTGCAGGTGGCTATAGCGGAAATACCAGCCCCGGCTGTCAAGCACATAGACCACATCGTAACGCGGTGCAACCGGCGTATCGGTTTTATGGGCGTCCAGGACGGAATCCCCCACGGACACAATCTGGCCATCGGTAGCGGCCAGCACGGGCACCATGCCCTCCGTGCCGCCGAAATCCAGCCCGGAATGGTAATAAAGGTCCTCGCCGGTTGGAATCTCGCAGCCATTGGCATAGCAGGGTTCATTGCTCATCTGGGTATCGCTGGCCAGAAAGCGCTCTTGCACCGGATAGCCGAAAGTGCCGGGCCGGGTCAATGGGCCGGTTGCGGGCCAGAGCCGAATCCGCGCATCGGCCTCCAGCCCCCAGCGGTCATCGTTGGTGTTGCGGTACACGGCTGAAGTTACCGGGCAATCGAGCCGCACCCCACCGGCGACGACCGGCAGGCTGTAGTTGGCGCTCTTGAGCACAATCCTCTGGCCATTGATTATCACCGTGGCGGTGGCTCCGCGCACGGCATTGCGGAACTGATCCGTCACGAAATCCGTGGAAAGCAGCTTGAGGCTTGCCGTGCTGCCATCGGACAGGGCAACAGCCACGCTGTCTCCTGTGTGAAGATCCACTACGGACCGCAGCGGAGTATCCTGATCCCGTTGAGCCGGTTGCTGACGGTTGCCGCAAGCGGAGGCCAGGATCAGCACTAACAGGACAAACAGCAAGCAGGACGGAATACGGCCAAAGGCCGGCCGGCATGTATCACGCATTTCAGAATTCTCCCGGCAGGGTTACTAAGGCTAAGGCGGAGAAAACATAGGAGATATTGTAACAACAGGTATAAAGTATCACGCAATGCGGGCCGTGGGCAAGTGCGGCAGGGAACAAACCGGAAATTTTGCCGATACAGAGCTGGGCCGCTGGCAATAAGCAGTAAAACTCACGGGGTTACTCTTTATTTTGGCTTGCTTTTATGGATTAAAAACGCATTGGAAGCTTGCAAGCGGTACCCCTGAGAGCAGAGTGATAATGGTATTGCAATCCGGGATGGATTGACTTTCCCGAAAAATAAAATCATACTCAGTTAGGGTACTAAATCTTTATCCTGGAGGAATTGATGGCCAGATACAAAGATTTCAACCACGGCTCGGAGCATACGCGGCACGGGGAAAAAGTATCTCACATCCGGCCTTTCAACTGGAATCACCAAATCCTGGGATCGCAGCATTGCCCGGACTCATCCCTGGGCCGCTTCACGATTGGTACGGGGAAAGAGCGTAATAATATCAGTGACGAACAAGTGGATGTTACCAATCCACAATTGAGTAATAAAACTTTCCTGCTTAACAAATGGTTCTCCTTGCTCAGGTCCTCCTGTTCAAACTTCTTTTAGACTGGTATAGAAAGCGGGTGCCGCCTTGTGGGCAGCACCCGCTTCCTGCAAAAACACCTCTGTGATAAAATCTATCTTTCTCCGCCTGATCAGTACGGCAGCACGGACATAATCAGCCGCGAGGGATGATCCTTGTCATGGAAGACCTGCTGGTCGGCGATAACCATTTCCTCTTTCCCTTCGTATCCCTTGCCTGCGGTATTCAGGTTGCGCGCGAAACGGGGAAAATTGCTGCTTGTCACTTCCAGGCGAACACGATGACCGGGCAGGAACATGTTGGCCGTGGGGCGAAGTTCGATAGTCATCTCGTAGGGCTTGCCCGGTTCAAGCTCTTCCCACTTGTCCAGCCCGTTCCTCATTGGAGCGCGAAGGATACCGAAAGTGATGTTAATCGCCTTGCCGGTGGGGTCCACATCTACCAGTTTGGCGCAGAAATCAGTATTGACCGCACTTGAAGCAGCCCAGAGGACCATCCTTACCGGCCCGGCTACTACCAGCGCCTCTTCCAACGGCTCACTGGTGTAAACAAGCACATCGTTGCGCAGCTCCAGTAACCGCTGGTCGTAGGGCCCCTCGGTAACTATCGTCTCACGGCAGCAGTCATTACCGCCCAGGGTAGGCACCGGGTCGGCCGGGTTGTAGCGGTAACTGTCCACATGCTCGCTGCCCGCGGGAGCATCCCGGTCCAGACTCCCAGCGCCCAGAAAGCTGTTCGCCGCTTGATCGGCATGAATGAAAAACTCCTTTGGAGCAGCAACGGCCGGGGGCCAGCTATCGAACTCGCGCCATTTGTTCTCACCCATCATAAACAGTTTTACCGGTTTCTCTTCGGCCACGCCGTTGTCCTCGCCCAATAGCCAGTAATCGAACCATCTTTGCTGCAATTGGCCAATATTCAGTTCCGCTTCCGCTCCAAAATCCACCTGCCCGGACTTCCGGCTTCCGGTGGAGCCATGGAACCACGGCCCCACAATCAGGCGCTGTCCTGAGCGCGCTTTTTCGGTTGCGCCCAGAGCCTGCATCCCGGTAAAATTCTCCAGCGTTCCCTCGATAAAAATATCGTACCAGCCGCCGACATGGAACACGGGGACCGGGATTTTATCATAGGTATGAGTAAAACTGAGTTCCCGCCAGTAATCATCGTAGAGCGGGTGATTCAGCCATTCGCCGTGCCAGGGTACGCTGCGGCCCAGGGCCTCCGGGATATTCTCCAGCGGCAGGGTTTTGAAAACAGCGTCCCAGTCCAGCGGTTGGGTATCCATGCTCTGTCCCACCCGGGCCGAGACACTTAGCGCTCCCCACATGGTATTAAAGCTGTGAGCGAACACTCCACCGCTGTAAATCCAGTGACGGTAGAAATCACTGGCCGCCACCACGGTGAACATGCAACTCAGGTGCTCGTTGGCCAGCCGCGCGGGCAACCACTGGGTGGCGGCCACGTAGCTCCCGCCAAACGTGCCCACCTTACCGTTGGACCAGCTCTGGGTGCCGCACCACTGCTGCGTGTCGTAACCATCTTCAATCTCGTTGACAAACGGATAGAACTTACCATCGCTGTTATTCTTGCCCCGCACATCCTGCATCACCACTACATAGCCTTTTTTTGCGTAACGGTAGCCGACATCCGGACTATAACTGCCGTATGGAGAGCGTTGCAGCAGCACCGGAAATTTTCCCGCCGTATCAGGACGAAAGATATTACATGAGAGCAGTGTGCCATCGCGCATCGGCACCTTCACATCGAACCGCGCCTTGACCCGGTACTGCGCCGCGTAACTGCTCCGGTTCTCCACGGAAACAACCAGAACAAAGGTAAAAGCAGCAAATAAAAAGGCTTGCGAGATTATTTTGCCGGAAACTCTCATTGCCGCTCCCTGCTGCGGCGCGGATGGAATCCGCGCCAATGTTATGTATAGTTGGCAAGTAGATTCTATTAATGACGATCAATACTATATTTACCGGGAAATATTACTGCGGGCAAGCCTGGCGGCCATCCAGCTTACCACGGAGCAAGCCGCGAGGAATTCTTTTCGAATGAACTCTCCCCGCAGCAGAGCTGCGAGGTATCTGAAAAATCCCCCTCAATCCCCCTTTGGCAAAGGGGGAGGCAACAACCCCCGTCCCGATTTCATCGTGGACACCCCCTTTTCCAGGGGGGAATTTTAC
>SDBV01000734.1_pt1 | contig 47451 bp, 46 predicted proteins | sample 2277081 | NCBI WGS metagenome assembly SDBV01 (sample SAMN10402039, study PRJNA504765) | marine sediment metagenome | isolation source: marine sediment core GS10_PC15, 223 cmbsf | place: Arctic Ocean: Southern Knipovich Ridge | collected 2010
AAGATAGTGTTTTTTGGAAAAAACTTACAATCTTTTTTAGAAAAATTTTTAATTCTCAAAGTTTTAAAATCTAAAACCTCAACACTTTCAACTATATCGCCGGTTACTGAATTAAAAGCGCCGGCATTTCCATAAACCGCGCCACCAACTGTTCCTGGAATCCCAGCAGCCCATTCCAAGCCAGTTAACGATTCCTTTGTGGCTAACCTTACTATATCCTCTAATTTTGTCCCTGCTCCAGCATAGATATTAGAATTTTGCCAGCCTTCGGCTGATCCGCCGGAGGCGGAAAAATTGATCACTAATCCTTTAAATCCTCTATCAGAAAATAAGACATTGCTTCCTCCTCCTAAAACGAAAAATCGCAGTTTAAGTTTTTTAGCTGTTTTAACTGCTTTAATTAAATCTTCTTTATTTTTTGCAATAAAAAAATAACGAGCCGGGCCGCCAATTTTAAAAGTGGTATGCTTAGCTAAAGAAATATTTTTCTGAATTTTTGGAAGAAGTTTTTTGATATTCATTAATTTATTCTACCCCGTAGAAGAATTTTGGCAAAGGTTTTCTTCTAGAAAACCTTACGTTGCAAAGCAAGCTGAAATTTCTCTACGGGGCTTCCACAAAATTAAAAGGCCGGAAGAGTTTACTCCTAACTAAGTCTTTAGTGAGTGCTGCCTTCCGACCCAATTATATTTTAATATATTTCAAAAATTAAAGCAACTAAAAGCAAAAACCTACGTAAAACGCAGGTTTCTGCCGACTTAGATAGAGTTCCCGCTAAGCGGGATCACTCACTAATTTAATATTAGCAAATCAAAGAACATTTGTCAACCCCACCACCTATCCTCCTAATAGTTCGTTAAGCTTAACTCTGGTGGTTCTACCAACAAAGCCAGTGCCTTCAGTTATTTCCCAAGGAGTTAAGATATCGTCTCTATACTTTTCCTGAAAGCAAATGACCGCTGCTTTAGTTAATGAACCAAAATACATTGTTTCATTGCCCGGGGAACCTGCTCCTGATTGGGATACTTGAGTAATTGGGTCTGTATTGAGGAATATCTGCAAGTATTTAACATCTACTGAATATTGACCATACTCAAGATTGACAGTGAACCTATAATCGGCTGGGATTTCTAACGAAACTTCTAAAATCTCTCCTCCTGAAAGTTGCTGAAGCTGAGCTTTTAGTCGGACAATTTCAGCTGAAATCTCAGCAATCTTAGTTTTAAGTCCTTCAATCGTTATCGGCTCTTTTTTAACAACACGACGACTGCCTGAAGGATAAGGAACGGTTACTGCTACTAATGATAAGGAATAAGTAGCTTGAGCATCAGTGTTTGAAGTCCGGTCTAACCAAGCATTGGATTCTGTCTTAGTGTCATAGCCCGTCTTAACTACTTGAATATTTGTTTCTGTATCAGCCAGAGGCACAATACAATAATAGATGCCAGTACTTCCGCTTTCTGTACAAGTAGTGCCGTAGCTATCGCCGGTAGTAACAGTGGCTCCGGTTAAAACTGTTATCTTCACAGCATATTCCACCCCAGTTACTGTGTCTGACCTCTGAGGGTCAGCATTAGCAGTCCTGGTTGTTCCTGTAACTAAGCTATAATCCGCTTGAACATAACCATCCAGGGTGACATTTCCTACCATTGTTCCATTGCTATTATTTAAAACTACCGGGCAGTACCAGACGCTGCTAGATGAAGCGCAAGTATTCTTTGCAGTATCATCACCAACAGTAAGAGTAGTAACTAAAGCAATGATGTCGGTACTGAAAACCTGGGTAGTAATTGAGGTTATCTTGTAGCCATATTGGACATCATTGACAGTAACTGTTTCCTGGGCAGCGGCATCATTAGCTCGGTCTCCAGTGTCTCCAGCTGCATGCGTAACATAACCATTTAAGATAATAGACACATCATTGGGTGTGGCATCTTCATCATACGGTACGGCGCACCAATAGGTTCCGGCTGTATCGTCTTCAGTACAACTGGTAGATCCAGAACCAGCCTCAACAGCAGCTCCGGTTAAAGCAGCTGCCACTGCTTCAGTGGTAATGACTATTGTTTGGCTAAACTGCATATCAGTGGCAGTATATGTGCCCTGAGCATCGGTACCTGAGTCTCTTCCTCCGCCTAAAACATCACTCCAGTTCTTAGTCACATAACCAGCCAGAGCAGCATCAACATCAGCATCAGTATCATCATCGAGTAAAGGAACCGGGCAGTAATAATAGTTAGTATCGTAGGTACAAGCGGTATTATTTTCACCAGCTATTACAGCAGCGCTGGCAATAGCGGCTGGAGTCGTTTTCTCGTCTTGTAATGTAATCTTGTAGCCAAAGTCCAGTACAGCAGCTTCATCATTTTGCGCTCCGGTATTATATTCAGAATCGGTAATATTAACAGTTGTTACATAGCCATCTTTTGCCACCTCCAGCTTGGTAATCGTTTCCTCATTAGTCTCACAAGCGGCAGTAACTGCTAAAGTTGATGAAGCTGCGTTGAGAGTGATGCTTCCATTATCGCTCCCATCGTTGTCACAATCAGCATTCCCATCGGCACAAGTCGCATCACTGCCATTACAATTTATAGTGACGGTCGCTCCAGTTAAACCCCCAGTAAGTTCATCGTCATAAGTAATTACCACATCACCGCTAGCAGCTTCGGTAAGTTGAACATTCAATAGGAATAAAATAAATATTCCTATTATTAGAAAAAATAAAGTTTTTTTCATATTTTTTTGAATTTATCTTTTATCATAATATTGATAATTATTAATATTATGTATTATATTATTATAGGGCAAAATGGCTGCACCATAAACCTACTGCCTGTGGAAAACTTTATTTGACCTCAAGAATTATTATCTGGCTTATAGGATACTACAAGTTGTTTTAAAATATTTATTATCATCTCTCGATCCTGCCCTTCTGCAGCTTCTTTTAGTTTCAGCAAACCGTCTTTCATTTTTTCTTTCTCTGCCGGCAAAAGTTTTGCCATAAAAATCTTTTGGTGCCTGGTAGCTATAGTTCCTTCCTCGGCAGTTAAAATTTCCTCAAAAAACTTTTCTCCAGGCCGAGGCTCGGTAAAAACAACCGGGATATCTTTGTCTGGCTCAAAACCGTAAAGACGAATCATTTCTTTTGCCAAATCTAAAATCTTAATTGGTTTTCCCATATCTAAAACAAACACCTCTCCGCCCTTTCCCATTCCAGCCGCCTGCATTACCAAAAGACAGGCCTCTGAAATAGTCATAAAATACCTTTCCATATCAGGATGAGTAACTTCAACCGGTCCGCCCTTTTTTATTTGCTCTCTAAAAATAGGGATAACGCTCCCTCGACTATCTAAAACATTGCCAAAGCGAACAGAAATAAATTTGGTAAAACTTTCTTGATTCAAACTTTGGCAAATCATCTCTCCTATCCTTTTGGTCGCTCCCATTACTGATGTCGGATTTACTGCCTTATCAGTAGATATAAAAATAAATTTTTCTGTTTTATTCTTTAATGATGCTCCAGCAATAATTTCTTTTCCCAAAATATTGTTTTTTATTGCTTCGTCCGGCTGTTTTTCCATTAAAGGAACGTGTTTGTAGGCAGCGGCATGAAAAACTATTTTTGGCTTAAAACTATTAAAAACCTGGTTTACTTTTTCTTCATCTCTAATATCGGCTATTTGAGAAATAATTTTTAAGTAAGGAAATCTGTTTCTAAGCTCTTTTGATATATTGAAGATACCTGTTTCGTCTTGATCTAAAAGTAAAAGCAGCGAGGGTTTGAATTTGGCTGCCTGCCTTGAAAGTTCAGAACCTATGGAACCTGCAGCTCCAGTAATTAAAATATTTTTCCCTCTAATAAGATTTCCAATCTCTTTAGTATTTAATCTAACCTGCTCTCTGCCCAACAAATCCTCTACCTGAATTTCCCGAATGTTCCTAAGAGAAATTTCACCGTTAATAATTTCGCCGATTGTGGGAACAATCTTGATTTTTTTAAACCCAGCCTTTCTTCCTGATTCAACCGCTTTTTTAATAGCCTGGGAACCAGCTGATGGCAAAGCAATAATCATCGTTCCTTTTTCTATACTTTGGCCTTGCGCTACTTGAGGAATATCGCTAATTTTCCCCAGAACCTTCAAACCATGGATTACTAATCCTTGTTTTGCTGAATTATCATCCACAAATCCAATCGGTAAATAAGGACTATCTTTTGACGCTAAAATGCTTCTTAAAATCTGCTCTCCGGCATCACCAGCTCCTACGATTAAAGTTTTTTCTTTTTCCTTCTCTATTTTTCTCCCCTTAAACAGTTCTAAATAAATCCTTTTAGCAAGGCGAATCCCGCCACAGAAAATAAACACCAAAAAATAACCAATCATTAGGGTTGAACGAGGAAAACCCTGAAAAATCGGCTGGTCTCTTAAAATAAAAAGAGAAGCTCCTAAAAATAAAAAGCTTAATGTTACAGCTTTTGCCAAAGATATTAATTCATTAGTGCTGACATAACTCCAAGAAAAAGAGTAAAGTTTCAAAAAATAAAAAATCGGCAAACAGGAAATCAAACTCAAAATAATCATTCCGGGTAAAGCTCCTTCAAAATATTGACTCGGTATTTCTCCGTCAAACCTTAAAAGAAAAGCTAAAAAAAACGAACAGATTATAAAAAAAATATCAGCAACAAGAAAAAATAATATTCTATTTGTAGTTGTTCTTTTAATAGAAAGATGCATTTTTAATTTAAATTAATCTTTGTAGAAATTTTTAACACATTTCTAAAACGCGCTGAATGGCTTCATTAATCTCTTCTTTTAAATTATTATATTGTAATTTGTAGCCCACAAAAGGAACCTTATATTCCATAATTTTAAAGCCTTATATAAACCGGGCCTTTTATTTGATATGTCTCTAAAATAACTCTTTTTACCTCTTCAGGTTTTTCGATAACAAAACTCTTGAGATTGGGCAAATTTTCCAAAACTTTTATTTCCTCGTCTTCTGCAATAAGATTATGACTAAAGCCCAGAAACTTGTATTTCTCGCTTCCTTTGACTCCAATAATTTTCACATTGGCATTGTGTAAACAAATAGCATTCCGGACCATCTCATAAGGCCGGAAAACAACAAAATTTATCATGCTGTACACATATGGCTTAAAGCCGGACAGCGCTAATCCTGCAGCGATTATCATTGTGCTTTGTTCGGTTACACCAAAATTGAAAAATCTCTCAGGGAATCTTTTCCGAAACTCCTCAATATAATTAAAACCAACGTCCGGAACAACCAAAACAATCTTATCATCCTTTTCGGCTAACTCTATGAGAGTATCAATAAATTCCCTTCTTGTGTCTTGTTGTTTAATTATTTCAGCCATTTGATTCTAATTCTTTTAATGCCATCTTATACTCTTCTTCAGACGGCGCCTTATAATGATATAAATTATTGCCCTCCATGAAGCTCACCCCCTTTCCTTTAATTGTTCTGGCAATAATAACTATCGGCTTTCCTTTTTGGAATAACGGACTGGTAAGCGTTCTTTCTATTTCTTCAAAATTATGCCCGTCAATCTCTCGCACTTCCCAGCCAAACGCCTTCCATTTGTCTTTTAGCGGTTCAATGTTCAAAATCTCTTTAACTCTACCCATTCCTTGCAATCCATTCATATCCACAACAACAAATAAATTGTCTAATTTATGGTGAGCCGCAATGAGAGCCGACTCCCAGGTAGTTCCGCAATCTATTTCTCCATCTGACATTAAAACAAAGGCTTTTCCTTGTTCTTTCTTCATCTTTTTTGCAAGAGCAAATCCAACTCCGAAAGGCAAACCAAAACCCATTGAACCACCAGCCGCTTCTACGCCCCTTACCTTGGGTTCAGCTAACCCGATATATTTACTCCCATCTTTACAGTAAGTTTCTAAATCTCCCTTTGGTATAATCCCCTTCCTATCCAAAAACGTATACATTGCCGCAGCAACCCATCCCTTAGACACAACTATCCTATCCCTGTCTTCTTTTAGGTCTTTATCTACATTGGCAATACTGTAAAGAACGGTAAGTATGTCTATACAGGAAAAGTTTGAACCTATATGAGAAGTTTGGGCTTGATAAATCAAACGAAGAACGGTCTTTCTTACTTCCCGAGCAATTTCTTTATAGTTTGTGAAATTATCCATAAAATATTTTGTTTCATTAATTAAATATAGATTTAAGAAATTATTTTTTCTCCTATTTTTGTTAATTCATCCCTTTCTTTTTTGGATAATTCCCAATTCATTGCTCCAACCGCTTCTTCTATTTCTTCAACGGTCTTGACTCCAACTATCGCAGAAGTTACATAAGGGCTGTCAAGAATCCAACGTATGGCTACTTGAGTTAGGGTTTTGCCATAATGTGAACCGATTTCTTTCATTTTCCTTAATAAGGGCATTATCTTGCCAAGCGTTTCTTTAGTAAAATATTTGCTTTGACTGCGTCTGTCTTTATTGCTAAATTTTGTATTTTCATTATATTTTCCCGTAAGAAGCCCCTGGGCTATAGGACTATAAGTAATTATTCCCATATTTAACTTGCGGCAAATGGGAAAAAGATATTTATTTATCTCTTGGTCTAAGATATTATAAGGCGCTTGCAGAGATTCAATCCTCCCGTATTTTTGATACTTGTTAATTAAATCTGGAGTAAAATTTGAACATCCGATATGCTGAATCTTTTTCTTTTCTTTTAGTTCGCCCAAAGCTCTCATTGTTTGAGAAACGGGCGTTTTTGGGTCGGGATAATGAATTTGATAAAGAGGGATATTATCAATCCTCAAATTATAAAGACTGCTTTCTGCCGCTTCTAATATATGTTTAGGGCTTAAATCACAATAACTCTTTTCTCCTTTTTTATCCCACCTCATTCCAACCTTTGTAGCAATTATTGATTTTTTCCGATATTTACCAAGACCTTCAGACAAAATCCTTTCCGAACGCCCAAATCCATAAATATCCGCCGTATCAAAAAAGTTAACTCCTAATTCTAAAGCCCTACGAATAGCGGCAATAGATTGTTGGTCTTTTGTTTTCCCATAATGGAAACCGCCAATCGCTAATCCTCCAAATCCGAGGCGAGATATAGAAAGATCGGTTTGCCCTAATCTTTGGTATTCCATAGCCGTTTAATTTGTAAAATCTTTAATATTGTTAAAAAAATAATTTTTAAATCAAGTAAAAAAGAATGTTTTTGGGCATATTTTATTCTTAAAATATTCTTCCGGGGCTCTATTTCTTCAAGATATTTTTTATCGACATTATCGTTCCCCAAAATTTTATCTAAATTGATAAATTCTATGGAAGCATAATCGGTTAAACCAGGCTTTACGCTAAGAATAATCTTTTCTTCTCCGGTATAACGTTTTGTATACTCTTCAACTTGAGGCCTTGGTCCTACTACACTCATCTCTCCTTTTAAGATATTAATCAATTGAGGAAGTTCATCTAATTTATATTTTCTTAAGAATTTTCCAACTCTAGTTAAGCGAGAATCGTTTAAACCTGTTGACGGTCCGCCCAATTTTTCCGCATTTTTCACCATCGTTCTGAATTTAAAAATTCTAAAAGTTTTACCAAATTGACCAGTCCTTATCCCACGATAAAACACTGGACCGGTGGAGTCAACCTTAATAGTCAATACAATAAATCCTATCACCGGAGCTCCTAAAATTAATCCTAAAAAAGAGAATATAATATCAAACAAACGTTTAGTCATAATTCAAGAATATATATTTATACCTTAGCGAATCAAGGTTCTCGCCAAAGGCGAGGTTCTTATTTCAAGAATATATATCTATACCTTAGCGAATCAAGGTTCCCCCGCCTTGGCGGGGGGTTCTTATTTCAAGATTGTATGTTTTTTATACAATAGCGAATCAAGGTTCTCGCCAAAGGCGAGGTTCTTATATTTCTAATTTACCTTTTTTTCAGCTTAATTTCAAGTAAAAACAGAGGTCGGACCTCTGTTAGTTATTTTGGTCTTAAAAACACTTAATTGCTATCAGCAGTCAAATTTTCACTACGGGGTTCAGAAAGAATAAAAACAATCTGCCAAGCCAGCCATTTCAGAAGCGGCAATTTTAGTAATATTGAATCCACTGCTCCCAACAATCCCAATATAAGGTTAAACCCTGGTAATTTACGGAAAGGCACTGCGCCCAAAGTAGCTAAATGGAAAAATTTAGTTTCAACTTTCCCAAAGTATTTTTTCGCCAGTTTTATGTCTTTTCTGCTTAAAATATGACGCATCTCCCACTCGGTTCTCAGATGAGGAGTCATTTTTCTATATAGATGAAAAATAGGATTATATACCAACGGTTCATCGCAAATAATTTTCCCGTCTGGTTTAAGCACTCTCATTAATTCTGGATAGGCCTTTTTGACATCAAGGTGGTGAAGAACGCCGCTGCAAAGAATCAAATCAAAATAATCATTTTCAAACTTTAAATTTTCAGCATCCATTGTATAAAAAGATGCCTGTTTGTCTAATTTTTTTTTAAAAGATTCTGTTTTAGCATTTTGGATTGATACATCGGAAATATCAATTCCTACAGCTTCGGCTCCATGTTCAGCTAAAAAAAGTGTCATTTTTCCATCACCGCAGCAATAATCTAAAACTTTCTTTTTTGAACAACTTTGGAGTAAATATTTGCTAACAAACTCTCCGCTTTTTCGGGTAATAGAATAAAACTTCATGTTAGAAGCCGTTTTCTCTGGATTAGACACTCCTTGTAATAAAGTTTTCAGCCTATTGGCATGTTCCCGCTCTTTTTGTTTTCTTTTCTCCAACATATTTAATTTTTTAATTTAAGATTATATGTTTATGTATATTTAATATGATTTAGAATTTGGTTCCGCGGGTTTCTGAAAATAACAACCCCCTCTTCCATCGTGGACTAATTCCACAAATAGATTCTTTTTTTCTAAAAATTCATCTAAAGCCTTTTTGGCTCCAAAACAAGTCCCGTAATCATCAATAACAATAAAACCTTTATCAATCACATTGTCATATAAATTATCCAAACAACATTTTGTAGGTTCATACCAATCAGCATCAATTCGTAACAAAGAAATTTTATCAATTTTATTTTTATATTCTGGCAAAGTATTTTGAAACCATCCTTTTATCATCCTTACATTTTTTTTGTTTATCTTAAATTTTGAAAAAAATAGTTTTTCAACCTCAGTATAAGTTCCCAAACAAGAACCTTTTTTTAGAGGACGGATAAAACTTCCAGCTGATTTGATTCCCTTTAAAAAATCCCCGGCACCGGGTTCTGGTAATCCTTCAAATGAATCAAAAAGCCATATCTTCCGGCCATTCTCATTGTTTTCAAAGGCCCTCAAAGCCATTAATGCCGAACAACCACCCTGAGCTACGCCACATTCAACAAGATCTCCTTTAAGATTATCTTTTATTACTCGGGCTACTAAATTATAAGTTTGGGATAATCCTGCTGAGCCAACCAGAGAATAAGGCATTATTTTATAAATAGTCCTTGCTTCTTTAAATTTTTCTTTATTGCCTTTGATTTTATAATATAAACAGAATCTAAAATAAGATGTTCTGATTAGTGTTCTATAAATTCGGAAGCTAAACTTATAAAAAAGATTATACCAGCTTTTTGGTAATAAAGATTGTAAGATAACTAATGTTTTTTTCAAAAATAAAACTATCTTTGACCTTTGGTATAATATTTGTTGTTTTTCTTTTGTCATATTTCAAATCTAAATAAAAATTTTTAAGATTCCAAACAGAGACCCAAGCCCGTATCCAAAATGACGACAGGCAAAAGCCAACGGCAATAGAAATAAATATCTCCATTCTTTTTTTAGAAGAACTATCTTAAAGGAAAAATAAAAAGTTAAAAGGAAGTAAATTCCAATCAATGATAAAAAAAAGACAATAAAAGGAAACCAAAAAATTATTCCTATAGCAAATACTACAAGCGCTAAAAGAAAAAGAGGAGGAAGATAATGCCTTGGGCAATAAAGTTTTTTAGTAAACTTTAACTGATAGGTGGGCCAAATTGCATCTCTAAAATTATGAAGAAAAAAATCCTTAAGATTAGATTTCGGATAATAATAGGACACAATATCTGGCGCTAAAAGAATTCTACCTCCAGCTCTTTTTAATCTTAAATTAAACTCCATATCCTGCGATCTTATAAGACTTTCATTAAAAAGTCCTATCTTATCAAAAACTTCTCTTCGATAAGCTACTCCAAAAGCCGTATCAGTCCATTTAGGTTTTCCCACTCCAGCTCTAAAATGAGAGTTCCCTACTCCAAATTGATGAGATAAACTTAAAGCAATAGCTTCAGCAGAAAAAGTATTTTTTGAAGGCAAAGTTATTATTCTCCCCCCAACAGCATCAGCTTTATATTTAATTAAATAATCCCAGCATTTAGTTAGATAATCTTTCTTATAAACTGAATGGGCATCTATTTCCACAATAACTTTCCCTTTGGCTTTTTTAATCCCTATATTTATCGCAGAAGAAATAAATTTTTTAGGATTGTCCAAAATTTTAATAAAAGAATATTCTTTCTGATACTTTTTTAAAATTTCTCTGGTTCCATCTTCCGACATCCCATCCATTACTAAAACCTCCAGTTTATCTTTTGGATAACTTTGTGAAATTATAGAGTCTAAACACTTATCAATATATTTTTCCTCGTTTCTACAGGGAATTACTATAGAGACTAAGGGACAATTATCTCTTGAAAAGTTTTTCATTAATTTTTCTAAAAAAATCTCTAAAAGATCTTGCTATATTAAATATTTTTTTATTTCTCAGAATAATGCTTACTAATGAAGTTATTCCATATGCATCAATGTATCTGAAATATCTATATTTAACTAATTTCTTTTGACGGCACTTTTTCATAAATCTTAAAAAGTCCAAAAACCCACCATTTATATGGGCATAAAAATAAAGCACAGCATTTAAAGAATATTTAGAGAATAATTTATTTTCACTTTTATTCAATACGGCTGGCAAATTTTCCCTATATAAGAAGAGCATCTCCAAGGCGCCGTCTTCGTATGACTCTTTTAATAATTGTGAATCTTGGTTGGAATGAATACGATAATTTACAAGCGGAGCATCAATAAAAGCGCAGGAACCCTTTTTAGAAATTTCTACAAAAAACGCTCGATCGGCTAAATCAGAAAACCTATCAAAATTTGCCCTACTATTGCCAATAATTTTTTTCCTATACATAGTAGAACCACAGGCAATCCTCAACCAGGACATTGCTGCTTTAACAAATTCGTAATTATTTTTATAGGTAATATATTTTATTTTATTGTTTCTAAATTTTTTAAAATTATAACGGTTTTTATCAGAAACCTGATTTAAATTTGAACCAACAAACACGATATCATCATTCCTATCTAAAAATGAGGTTTCCAGCTCAAGCATTCGGGGATGCATCAAATCGTCGTCGTGAAATACAATTAAATATTTTGATTTAAAAGGGTAGCTCAAAATCCGCACACCGTTTCCTTCAACGCCTACATTCTTATCGCTGCCAATAAAATGTATTCTTTTATCATTAAATTTTTTTAGCTCTTCTTCAACGGGTTGAGTGCTCGCATTATCAAATACAAAAATAGAAAAATCTTGAAAGGTCTGGTTTAAAATACTACTAATACATTCTTTCAAATAAGCCAATCTATTATAAGTAGGTATAGCTATGGATAATTTTTCGCTCATAATATTATGATTTTTCTTTGAAGAATTTATTAAATATTTTGATTATATAATTTAATTTCTTTTTTGTAATCCCGGGATAAACGCCTACCCAAAAAAGATTGTTCATTGCCAGGTCAGTATTTTTTAGAATGCCGGAAATTCTATACTTTGCATTCTCATAAGCCGGCTGTTTTGTTAAGTTTCCTCCAAACAATATTCTGGTGGCAATTTTATTGTCTTCCAAGTAATTTACAATTTCAGCTCTGGTAAATGAAGCTTCTGGCTTCACCAAAAGGGGAAATCCAAACCAACAAGGTTGAGAATTTTTTTCTGGTTTTGGCAAAACAAAATAATTTTCGTAGAGTTTTAAAAACTTATATATTTCTTTGAAATTCTTTTTTCTTTTTTTAATAAAAAGAGGTAATTTTTTAAGCTGAGCCGTTCCAATAGCTGCCTGCATATCAGTAATTTTTAAGTTATAGCCAATATGAGAATAAATATATTTATGGTCGTAACCAAAGGGTAACTTTCCTAATTTCCAGCCAAATCTTTTTTTACAGGTATTATCGTGACCCGGTTCGCACCAGCAATCCCTCCCCCAATCGCGGAAAGAAGCTATAATTTTTTTTAATTTGAAATCATTGGTCAAAACCGCTCCTCCCTCCCCCATTGTTATTTGATGAGCAGGATAAAAACTGCAGGTAGAAATATGTCCAAAAGTTCCGGTATATTTACCTTTATATTTAGAACCCAAAGCATCGCAATTATCTTCAATAAACCAAAGATTGTATTTCTTTGCAATTTTTGAAATTTTTTCAATATTTGCTGGATTGCCTAAAGTGTGAGCGACAAAAATTGCTTTAGTTTTTTTGGAAATCGCTTTTTCAATTTTTTCTGCCTGAATGTTATAAGTTCCCAACTCAACATCAATAAAAACTGGAGTTAAATTATTCTGAATAATCGGATTTAAGGTAGTAGGAAATCCGCAAGCAACGGTGATTATCTCGTCCCCAGGCTTTAATCTCTTCTTTCCCAATTCTGGAGAAGTTAAAGCAGAAACAGCCAAGAGATTAGCTGAAGACCCAGAATTGGTTAAAAGACAATATTTTATGCCTAAAAACCTGGCAAGGTCATTTTCAAATTGTTTAGCATATCTGCCGGCAGTAAGCCAAAAATCTAAAGAAGCGTCAACTAAATTTATCATTTCTTTTTCATCATAAACCCGCCCAGCGTAATGAACTCGGCTTTGACCGGGAATAAATTTCTTTTCTTTCTCCTTCTGAAATTTATAAAATTCTTTTACTTTGTTCAGTATCTCTTTTCTAATTTCTTTTTCTTTTTTCATTTGAGAGTTATCAATTTTTAATGACGTATTTTTTCTTCTAAGACCCCTGCTTCCCATTTGGGAAGCTTTTTCTGAGTAGGATCAATAAATAATTCGCAGAAAACAGCTTCATTTGAATCAAGCAATCCTTTTATTTTAAATAAATCATTTTCATTTTTTATTGACTCATATTTTATCCCAAACGCAGGAACTAATTTACTCCAATCGGGAAGACTGACACCCGAACTTTCATCAGCAGCAAAAATTTCCCCAAAAAACTTAATATGAGTATTCCTGATAGAATAATACCCTCCGTTATTAAATAAAAATATTTTAATAGGCAATTTATGATGCACTAATGTCTGTAATTCTTGCATATTCATCATAATAGAACCGTCTCCTTCTATGCATATTACCGGCTTTTTATTATTGGCAATACAAGCTCCAATTGACATCGGAAGTCCTTTTCCCATTTCACCAAAAGCAGTATTTGTTATTAATCTTTGTCCTTTTTTTAGTTTTAATGCTTGATGAGAAGTTTCAGCAGTCATTCCATTTGAAGTAATAACAGGATAATCGCATTTATAGCTAAGCGCTTCTAGAAATTGATAAACATCAATATATTTGTCATTAACTTCATAAGAAATAAGTTTTTTCTCAACATCCCATCTTTTTAATTTAATATCCTGTTTTAACAGCCCTTCTAAAAAATCTTTAGCGTCAGATAAGACCGGAATGTCAATTTTTAATGTTCTTTTGTAAAGTTCTGCCGTATCTATATCAATCATTATCTTAATGGCATTTTCGGCAAACTTTTTATATTCAAAAGAAGTGTTTCTGATTTGCATTCTGGTTCCGACAATAAGAAGCAAATCACAATTATCAAACGCATAATTTGCGGTCCTCACTCCTGTTAATCCTTGTTCTCCTAAATAATATGGATAATCATTATTGACTAAATCAGTACCACTCATTGCAGAAACAACATTAATTTTTGTTTTCTCAATAAATTCCCATAATTCTGGAACTGCACCTGCTAATCTTATTCCATTCCCAACTATCATCAAAGGTCTTTCAGCTTTGTTTAATGCCTCGGCAATTTCCTTAAATGGAATAGCGTATTTTGGTTTTTCAGGAGCCTCAAAGCCAATCAAATTATTTTCATCAATTTCAGAACGTTGAACATCTAAGGGAATTTCTAACCAAACAGGCCCTGGCTTTCCAGATTTAGCTAAATAGTAAGCTTTTTCAAGATGATATCTTATTTTATTTGGGTCATTCACGCATACAGCATATTTTGTTATTGGCTTTACAATATCAAGCTGATTTATTTCCTGCGGTTCACCCAACTTTCTTAAGCCATTTTTTATATCTTCTTCGGTAAGCTTTATTTCTTTTCTAACCTGACCCGAAATAATCATTATAGGAATATTATCTACCCAGGCAGCACCAATTCCTGTAACTGTATTTGTTGGCCCAGGTCCCGTTGAAACACTTACAACGCCAATTTTATCATTATTTATTCTTGAATAACTTTCGGCAGCAAGAGTACAAGCCTGCTCATGATGGCAGCAATATGCATTTAGTTTGGATTTTCTAATAGAATCAACAGTATGCATGCATCCTCCTCCAGAAACAAGGAAAATGCTGTCTGTAATTCCTTCCAAATATTTAACTAAATAATCACTTAATTTCATAGATTTAAAAATTTAATTTATTAAAATAATAAATAATCAATAGCTTTATAGACTCGACCAACAGCTGTTACATTTGAGTTTGTTAAAATAAAAGGCGGCTGCTGAAAATCCTTTTCTACTTTAACAAACTCTTCTGAATTAGTAAAACTGTAAGGAAAACTTAATAACCCCTTATCATTGCCAGTAGGCATATCGCCGAAAGTCGCAACTTGGTTTATTTTTAAATTCAAAAGCTTAAGAATGGTTTCGACTGCTACTATTTTGCCATCTTCTTTCAATCGTTTAGTAATATGAACAAATGTTTTATCTCCTGCTGCTATGCTGTAATTTTTACCAAGTTCAACTCCGACACTACGAATAATTTCCTGATGCTGATTTTCATCTTTAGGCAAGACAAAAGTAACCTTAGCTTCTTCAGTAAAAATTTTTCCTTTATAGGGTTGGCATAATTTAAAAATTTCATCGGGTATATAACCGATCCAATTTTCTTTTAAAAACTTTCGGAACGTTTTTAACCCTTTTTCAGCTAAATCGCCAATATTAATTTCCAATTTTTCATAAACTTTTTTCCAGGCATCAATTGCCTGAATAATTTCTTGAATATTTAAGCCATTATTATAAATTTTAATCAAATTATTTTTTTCTACTTTGTATAAGATGGTGCCATTGCCCCCAGCAATAAAGACAGGCATAGCGGTGTCTTGTTGTTTAAGAAATTCTTGCAAGGGCGGCGCAAATGTCTTAACAGCTGTAACGGCTCTAGCGGTAATAAAGGCTATTGATTTATCTTGCATTAGAATTTTTTCTATCAGCTCCATAGCATCAGAAAGATTATAATCAACACCATCATAAATCGTTCCATCGTAATCCAGGGCAAATAATTTTATCAATGGCTTTGCCTCTTTTAATTTTATTTCACTTAATTTCATAAAGCTTTTTAAGCCTCTCGGCATCATTATTCAAATTATCTTCGGGAAATAACCGATATTTAATTAACTCGCAGTTCTCACATGTTTTACATACATTTTTAGTTCCATCAAGCATCTTGCGTCTAAAATTTTGAAACTTTTTACCATTCCATATTTCCTGTACTGATTGATTATTACAATCACCCATAATCTCTGGGTATTCAAAAGAATAGCAGGGAACTATTTTGCCGTCTGGATTAATTTGCAGGGTGAAAAAGGGCTGAGGGCAAATTTTAACTTTTGAAATAGGCAATCCAAATTGAGTAACCGACATATCTTTATTTTTTAAGACTTTTTTATAGTCCACGCCTGAATGGATAGGAACAGTATGTTCAATTGCTATGGTATCGCAAATATCCCCAAAAATTTCATAAAACTTTTTTTCATCATCCTTGCTATCCAGCGCGCAATCTATAATTTTGATATATAGTTGGGCATTGCCTTTATTATTATAAAAATATCGCAAATTCTCAATAAATTTTTCAAAATCTATATTTACTCCAGATACTTTTTGGTATTTTTCTTTTGTTGTTCCTTGTAAAGATACAACTAATCTTAAAAGTCCGGCTGAGATAAGTAAATCTGACATTTTTGGAGTTAAAAGTGATGCATTCGTTAAAATTTCCACAGTATTTGCGATATCTTTTGAAACAGCATATTCAACCATATCTACTATATTTTTGTGTAAAAGCGGCTCTCCTATTCCCACAATACGCAATACCTTCACTTTGTTTGGAAACAGAGCCATATCATCTATGCATTTTTTGTATAAATCAAAATCCATAACTATTTTATCTGAAATAAAACCTCGCTTCGCCTTATCTAATTGGAAAATACAATAATTACACTTAAAATTACAAGCATATATCGGAAATATTTGCACCACAAATGGAGTATCTAAGGGAAGTACGTCTGCAAGTTTTGTTCTTTTCCCTCCTGGCGCTTGTCCGCTAATATTTTTTGCTTTTGACATAAAATTTTCTAATTATTCCAACATAACCAAGTTAAATTGATTAGCATAATTATTCCAAAATGTCGATTCTTCTATTATCTCTTGATACTTTGTTTTGTAAGCCAAGTATTTCTCATCTAAATTTATCTTTTTGCAGCATTTCGCTGCAAAATAATAAGCAAATGCGTGGTCACTCCTTAGTTTTATTGTATTCTCGAATCCTTTCAATGCTCTTTCATAATTCCCTAATCTAAAGTCGCTGTTTTCTACAAAATTAAGTTCAAGATTTAAGGAATAAGCTTTTTTCTCTATATATTCTGGGGTAAAATCTTCAGTCTTAATAACTGCCTTTTTGAAATCGCAATCAAGATAACTACCTTTCAGATAATTGTTTTTGATACATATATCAAACATCTCACTGCCTACAAGAGGAGTCGCTACATTAATTCTAAACCATGTTACGTTAATGGTTTTCAAAAATGCCCGTGTGTCTTCAATATCCTGTTTTGTTTCACCCGGAAGCCCTATAAGAATATTAACATCCGTAGCTATCCCTAATTGCTGACAGTCGGCAATTACACCTTTTACTATGGAAAGATTAAGGGGTTTGTGCATTATTTTTCTTAAAACTCTATCACTTCCTGATTCTATGGACAAAACAAGTTGATTGAGTCCAACGCTCTTTAAGGCCTCCAGTATTTTTCTATCAAGAGCATAAAGAGCCAATGAACTTGGAAAAAAAGCTGTTAATTGCAAATCATTCATAATATTAATAATTTCAAAAACTCTTTGCTTGTCCGCCATTAAATGGTCATCCTGAAAAACTATTGTTTTGGCTCCATATTCTTCTCGAAGGCGCTTGAAATCCTCTCTCACTCGACCTACACTATGATAACGCATTTTTCTTCCATGAACCGTGTGGGATGAGCAAAAACAACAATGATGCAGACAACCCCTTGATGTCATAATTGGCATACTTTTCATTTTTTCTTTCGCAAGCGGGAATGTCGCTATATTAGGATTCAACCTATAGTCATCTATATCCAAAATATCATAATCTAAAAATGGTATTTCGTCTAAATTTTCAATGAAATCATACCGAAAGGATTGTTTGTTTTTAATTTTCTCTTTTGTAATCCATGATGGATGAATTTTTAGAAATTCCTTTTTGTCAATTGCCTTCACGAGTCCTAACAAAGGTTTTTCTGCCTCACCATAACAGAGAGCATCCAAACATGTGGTATCTCTGAAAATTTCGTTATACATATTGGTGGGCACGCCACCGCCCGCTGTTATTAAGGCATTGGGAAATATATTGCGCGCTACTTTTGCAACATCTATCATATTGTAGTATGAAGACGTAAATAATGTGGATATTCCTATTATGCTTGGCGCATAATCAATCCATTCTTTCGTTGAAAGAAAATCATGGAACAGCTCTGAAAAAGAACTGTACTCAAAGCTTTCCATTTTGTTTAGAACAATATTAAAATCGATGAGTTTTATCTCTACTGTTGCGTGTTTTTTCAAATAGGCGCTTAAGGAAAGCAACCCTATCGGGATATCAGTAATAACACTTCCATAATTGCCGGATTTCTTGACTACTATGCGTTTATTAAAAGCAGGATTTACAAAACTTTCAAAACTCACATAAGGCTGGACTATAAACAAGATTTTATTCATTATTGCATCTTTTCATTAAATGGCTTTTGGGTTTTATCCTCATCGGTAAAAACCTCGGAACAGGGAACTGGAAGGGGTTTTCCATAAATCTTTTTAACCACATAATTATTAATAAAATTTCTATCCTCAGCAATAGTGCAGGTGTCAACATACTCGCCAAAATATTTAATATTCAATCCTCTTTGAATTATATCTTTCAAGGGCTCCTCAAAGACATTCCCGAGCGATATATGAATATATGGGCAGGGCAAGACATCGCCATATTGGGTTACAGAAAACATTCCCTTAACTGCGATACAACCCATATTAAGACCATAAGCCGGGGTTAAATGGGTAAAAACATTGTACTTTTTCTCAAGCTCTTCCATATATTTCATGTCATTCTTATCAATTAGAACATCAAAATTACCCTCCCAGGCGCCAACCGGCTTTGCATAGCTAACAAACACTCCTATGCCTTTTTTGTTGAAATATTCAAGAAATTTAATAAATTCATCTGAGCGAACCCTTTGTTTGGTAACCACAGTTTGTATAAAAATAGCTAAACCTGCATTCAAAGCTATATCAACCGCTTTCATTGCCCTTTTATATGCGCCCGGAGCTCTCCTAAAAGCATCATGTTCATCAGCATTAAAACTGTCTAAACTCAACTGAATCCTATCAACACCTATGCTTTTTAAATGTTTAGCTCTTTTTTCATCTAAAAGCCAGCCATTAGTATCGCAGTTTATATAGAATTTTTGAGGGTCAATAGCCGCTGTCAATTCATCAAAATCTTTAAATACTAATGGTTCTCCGCCTGTAATTGTGACACGAGCTAGTCCCATTTCATCGGCCTGTCGGAAAAGATCTTTTACATCGGCTATGGTAAACTGTCGTTTATTGCTTTTGCCTTGAAATCTTTTAATAGTGCAGTGTTGGCAGCGAAAATTACAGATGTAATTATACTGAAACTGAATAATAGCAATGCTTTCCCCTTTCTTCAGTTTTTCGTCAAATTTCATAATCTTTTCGTAAACATAGGGCTTCTCTTCTTTGAGTTTGTTTCTCCTATCGGTTTCCTCTGGTTTTAATTTTTGGTTTATCATGATATTTTTTGATATTATTATTTTATGCTATTCCAAACGTATTTGCGATACGGCAATGGCTTATCCGTTTGCACAACAGATTGTATTTCCTGTACAGCGGGCTGTATTTCAGAACCTGACAATGGCCTCCCATTGCAAAAATCGCATATTTTTAGGTAATCTTTGTTCAAAATATAATCCTTAACTTTATTTTTCGTTTGATCAATGCCTGCTGAATCAAGTGATTCTTGAAATAGATCAATATAATCCTTTTTGAAATCTGGGACTGCCTGTAACCTGGCAGCGTTGGCCGCGTAAGGGCATCTAAACAATTTTCCATCTGATAAAGTGGGCATATTTTTAGCGCAACACTTTTTAAATATCTTTTTATTTTGGTCAATGTTTCTATTATGTGGTCTTATCGCCGCACAATCAAGCCATTTGTTCACTTCTAAAATATGATAAGCAATCTTATTTTTCTCAAACATTTCTTTTAGCTTATTTAAATTTCTTGATAAACTGCCGTAATCCGAAATAACAATAAGCACTTTATCGTTTTTTAAAACTGGTATATCTTTCTCATTTGGGATAATGGTTCCATTTGTATACAATACAACCCTTTTTGCCTTAGATTCATCCGTTAATCTCTTAACTATTATGGGCCATTCTGGATTCATAAAGGCATCTCCGCCAATAATCCGAAACTCCATCACTTTATCAACAACTCGGCAAAAAATATCTATGGATTTTAATAACATGTCGGTGTCGCAGTTCTTGGGCTTTTCATAATACTGCGTAAGATTGGAACAATCCCTGCATCTTAAAGAACAACGTTCTGTAATAATAAAATCTATACTTCTAAAAAAAAGTTGATTCGGATTCAAATAACCATCATGGCATAAAATACAGCTCTCTATCGCAAATTTAGTATAATCTATCGCTGACTCAAGCTGGCTTTGAGAAACATCCAAATCCTTTAATAATAAACCGCCGGCATACCAATTGGAAAATCCCAACTCATGAAGAAGGTCAACCACATCTTTTATAGCGGCAACGGATATTAAAAAAATTGCATCTTTATATCTCTTTTTTAAATCAGGGCCATAAATTACTTCTTTATCACAAAACCTTGACTGAGCTGCTTTTTTACTGCTGTCACAAAAACATTCAACCGCAATCCCCTCCTCCCTACAGAGAGATAACAGAACTTCACCTATAATACCAGCTCCATATATTATAACAGGCATTTGTTTATTTTTTATTTCATTTATAATATCCTTCTTTAACATATTTGAGCGTCTTTTAATTTTCCATATCTTTTATAAGCCTTATGCTTGCAAAAATAAATTATTAAACCAATCAATTTAAATTTCATCAACAAGGGCAGAATCCTGCTATTGCCCTTTGATGGAGAATAATATTGTAAACTATCTTTAAGGATTGGAGCATTAACGATTTTATCAACTTCGTTGTAAATCCTTTTTCTATTATGCTTGGTAATTTGCCTGCAAGAACGAACAAAAAAAATAATAACATAGTGAATAAGAGCATGCTCGATCTCTGCGGCATTGGCATTTGTTAGCTGAAAAAATTCACTTGCCTTTGCCTTGAATATATTCATGTCATGCAATAAACTATCGCCGCTTACAATCGCCATACTGGCAGATATATGACTATTGTGCATGGTGTAGGTATATAAGCTTTTATTGACAAATACGATTTTATTAGTATGCTTTAAATAATCCAAATTAAAAACGAAATCTTCAAAAAGGCGCATATCTTCGTTGGCAGAAATATCGTTATTTTTAATAATTGATAATTTATATAACCTTGCCCAACAGTAACTAATCAAATGATTACTGGGATGTTTCAGAAAATGCCTTACATAATCTACAATATCTTTTTTTGACAACTCTTTAATCTGCTGTTCAAACGGCTCGTCATCAGGACGAAATGAAACGCTTTTTTTTATAGTTTTTCCATTATTTTCAAGTTTACTAAAATTTGCCATAACTAAGTCGGGCTGAAATTGATTGTATTTTGCGATTAATATCTCCAGGGTATTTTTTTCAATAAAATCATCTGCATCAGCAAAAAACACAAATTCTCCTGCAGCATAACGAATCCCAGTGTTTCTGGCAGCAGCTGGTCCTTTATTTTTTTGCGAGATTACTTTGATTCTTTTGTCAGCAAAGGCATACTTATTACATATCATTTTGCTACTATCAGTCGAACCATCATTAATAAGTATAATTTCAATGTTTTTATAACTCTGATTTATAACACTTTTTATAGATCTATCCAAAAATTTTTCGGCATTATATACCGGAATGATAACGCTTACTACACCATTAATTAATTTATTATTCGCAATTTTCTTCATATTATATAATTTCTATATATTTCTTGAACCTTTATCAGATTTTCCGGACAAAAATCATGCCACATAAGGTAGCCCGGGTCTTTTTTTGATAAACCTTTATTTTTAAGAATAAATTTACCAGAAAGAAAACATTTATATAATATTGATATAAAATGCCCTCTAATATTACGTTCACATATCATCTGGTTAATAGCGATCGGAACAGAATCAAATTCAACTGTAGCGCCGATTTCTGCTTTTGCTACTTTTAAAACTCTTGTTTCTAATTTTTCTTTAAATCTAACAATCCCACCCGGCACATGCCACCCTTTTTCACAATATTGGTCGTCTCTCCAGGATAAAAGTGTCCGTTTATTTTCATCTTTTATAAGTAAATCAACATTTACCAGCGGAGTAGTTCGGCTGATAAAAAGGAATATCTCTTCGGGTAGTCCCAATGAAGGACTTGAAATCTTCTTATCTAAGAATTTTATTGCTTTATCTATATTCATAATTTTTAATCTATATTTAATTTAACCAACTGTTTATAGATTTTCATAAACTTCCTGATAATAAATATCAATCGGCATATTAATTACTATCCAGTCAGAACTAATAACGCGATGTGGGAGATTTTTTTCTTTGATAAAATCGGTAAGTGCGAATAAAACACCAGGATATAGAGGGTGGTCAATGTCGTGTCCGGCAAGGATACTATCTTTCTTCAACAAAGTATAATAATTTTTCATATCTCTTTTAGTAGATTCGTAACTATGGTTTGCATCTATATAGATAAAATCTAACTTCTCTGGAATTTTTTTATAAGCCGTGTTTGAGAACTCATTTATCCAAACTATTTTGTCTTTGAATTTAGATAATCTTCGAAAAGCCTCAATTCGGACATTGTCTAATTCCTCTTGATTGGCAGCAGGATCTTTAGTCTCAATGTAGTCTGGGTAATTTTTGTAAGGGTCTATAAGATAAAGTCTTTTAATGGGTAGATATTTTAGGATATCTACAGCATTTTCTCCTTTATATACTCCAACTTCTGCACCAATTAGATTTTTTCTTCCTTGATAATAATTTCGCAGAAATCCGATAAAGGGTCTGGGATAATATACTTGAATATGATAACCAATAAGATGCAAAGCACTTTGAACTGATTTTTTAAATATATTACTCATATTACTATCCAAATTTTAAGGAAATTTTAGTCTATGTTTAACCAATAGGTTAATTGAGTTTTTCGACCTTTGTTATTCATTATTTTGTTATCATCATAGAAAGAATCGTTTTTGAAGTGAGTGGTTGATATTTCTTCAAAAATGGCGCCGGTTTTTGCGCTAAAACTATGCTTCATCCCCCGTTGAACTAAAACAATATCACCTGGCTTATATTCCTTTTCTTTCCCGTCAAGGTTTATATTCATATCTCCGTATAAAATCTGGAATGTTTCTTCTTTTTGTTTATGAAAATGAACAGGATGATTTTGTCCCGGAAGTAAAACTATTATTTTTTTACAATATTCTCTATTAACGCAAGTAATAATAGTAGCTCCGTATTTTGGAAAATTGTCAATTCCGTAATGATGGGATACTTCAACTTCTAATTTGTCGGCAAGCGGCACCTTCGCTTTATCTAAAAGTTCTCTTACCTGAACTATGATTTTATATACTTTTTCTCTGTGATTTGACCATTCCACATCAGAAGTAAGTATTGGCTCGTTTTGATTTATATCTCTTTTTGGCAAATAATCTATGTATTTTGACATATCGTTTGCCAATAATTGCTTCTCTGTATTTGGCCAGGCAAGAAATACGTTTGAAAAATCTATTTTCTCTCCTCTTTTTATTTTTTGCTTCGCAAAAACACCTCTTTTAAACTGCCTTAAATCAGCCAATTCTTTCTCTTTAAATTCCGCTCTTTTATCAACTATTCCACAAGCATCAAATGCTTCCCTGGCTGAGACCAACCACTGTTCTACCTGTTTTGGTTTAGCCGAATAATCATTGAGTTTAATTTTATCGGTTTCTACTCCAACATGTTTTTCAAATACAACTGCCCCTTTGGCTATAGATATTTTAATTGAGTCAAAGTTATCAGGACTTTCGTGGGTAGAATAACCAATCTCTATTTCGGAATACCTTTTCTTCAATAAATCAATCTGGTTTAACTGAAGATCTTCTGAAGGTGTAGGATACTTACCTATGCAATGCATTAAAACAAATTTCTTTTTTCTATGTTCTAAAAAGCTCACCACTTTATCTATATCTTCCAGAGCTACCCCGGCAATAGAAGCGATAACCGGCTTATTTGTTTTAGCGATTCTTTCTAAGAGCGACCAATCAGTAAAAGAACAACTACCTATTTTAATAATGTCAAAATTATGTTTTTCAATTAAATTAACCGAATTTTCATCAAATGGGGTGCAAATTGAAAGAAAACCTAATTTCTCAATCTCGTTTTTTAATATTTTGAACTCTTCTTCACTCAGTTTCGTTTCTGAAAAACGCTTCACATATTTTAGGTCATATCTTTTCTGAAAATCTGGATGAATGAAGGTATTTATATCTCTGTATTGAAGCTTGAATCCAAAATTAAAATTAAAATTTTTACTAACCTGATAAATCTCTCTGATAATTTTTAAACCATGCTCCAAACTGCCCTGATGGTTATTTGCCATTTCAAAAATAAATAAAGGTCTCTGTTTAATATTTTTTTCCATAAATATATATATAAATATTATTTTATTATGATGTTGGATGAGAAATATTTTCTAAGTTTTTACATCCCATTCAATACTTTTATCTATACAACAATAACGAATTCAACATTTTTGAGATTTTAGCTCTTTTCAAAACCTACCTAAATATGTTAGATTCTTTTTACGCTCTCTGTTTTTATAAAGGATATCTATAAACTCTGGGCGAAATTTTCTCGTATAAAATTCAATTTTTCTTATAAGTTTTTCAAATATTTTTAACTCCTGAGAAGCGTCTTTCTCGTATTTTTTATCCCGGCAAAAACTTGAATAAATGCTTTGAATGGGCTTATTTATTTTTTTAAAATTTGTATCGTTATTTTTTGTTGCAGAAAAACATACTTCAACACCATTTTTAGAAGTCAAAGGATATTGCTTGCCAATATAATTATATCGATATATTTTAGATTTCTTCATATAATTAAAATTACTTCCTTCAATTAGATGACAACCAAAGTTTGAAAATCCATTCGCAGTAAAAAAATCAAAAAATAAAGTTGGACTAAAAGAATAAAAACCGTGGTCAATGCCGCCAGAAGAGGGCAAAATTAAAATAATCCTCCCTCCTTTCTTGAGCATCTTAATAAGGTTACTTAAGGCTACCGGTATATCAAAAATATGTTCTAAGGTTCCTACATCTAATATCACGTCAAATCTTTCATAATACTTTTCGCTTATATCATAGTTTAAATCAATTAAATAATCAGGATTTTCATAATCTGAAATGTCAGTAACAAAAACCCTTTCTGCCCCTAGCAGCGTCAAAATAGCATGAGCATTTGTAAATTTCTCTCGGGGAGTTCCGACCCAAAAAGGGATTTTGTTCTTTGTGTCAAATCCTTCTTTTAGAGATTTTAACTTAAGACCATGTGATATAAAAATATTTTTTACTTCTTCTAATGTCTCATAAACTGCCTGCTGTCCTAACGTTAAAACATCTCCTTTGATAGGATGCTTGTCCTGTTCCATGGCTAATAAATGTAAATGTGATACTAAAATTCCCATATTTTTTATAGTTATTTCTTATTTATATGACAATATTTTAAATATTTGTCTTTAAATATAGCACTTTTATCTATTTTTTCAATATTTTCTTGGTAATACTTAAATAATTTTTCTATTCCCTCTTTATGGTTAGTGAATTTTAGGTTAGAAATCTCGTTTTTTAATCTACTATTGTCCCCCGTATATTCATTATTCAGTCCTTTATTTAAGACAACAATTTTTGATTTATAATTTGAAATTTCATTTATAATATTACAAATTGTGATTAAATCTATTGATTGGTCTGGGATAACATTATAGCTCTTAAATTTCGGCTTATTTAAAATAAAATGATCTAAAACAGATATTAAATCATCAATAAAAAAATGATCAAAAACAACATTCTGGTTAATAACAATATCCTGCTTTGATAGATTTTTAATAATACTGTTAGATATAAATTTGTATTTATAATCTTCGTATTTGCCATAAAGGCCGAATAATCTTAACCAAACAATATATTTAGTTTTTTCTGCATATTTTGAGCAAATATATTTATAAAAACCATATTCATCACTTGGAATAGATTGGCCAAAATCCTCTTCTTTAATTTTTTCAAGAGGTCTGGTCTTGTTATATTCAGCCCCAGAACCAAAGAAGATCATTTTGTCATAAAATTCTTTTGCTCGGATTAAATTAAAAAAGATTCTAAGATTATCTGCTAAAATCTTTCCTTGGCCTTTTTCTTTTTCTCTTCCAAATCCTCCGACTGCAGCGGATTGAATTATTAAATCAACTCTATTTTTTTTAAAATATTGAAAAACAGCACCTTGATCCATTAAATCAAGCTCTTGTTTTGTTGGCGCTAAGAAATCATATTTATCGCCTAAACTTTCTAAAATATTGCGGCCGATAAAACCTGCCCCGCCAGTAATTAAGATTTTTTTGTTGCCTAATATTTTTTTCTTGACTTTTTTAGACATTTGTTTATAATATTAATATAGTTCTTTTTAATATAAAGCGCAATATTATTTGATTTTAAGGGGAAAAGAAATGGATCCAGAAAGTATTGACTTTTCAGAAATGTCTCAGGATGAATTGAAAGAAATGGCTGCTCTTGCTTTAGCGCATATTGAAAATCCGGAGAAAGGCATTGGCTCAAAACTCTTTGACGCCATTATCACTGTGGTGCCTCAAACCTGCATTGAAGCGATCGTGGTAGATAACATTGAAAAGCCAAGTAAGATATTGGTTACGCCCAGACATGATGAACATTATCAGGGTTTGCATTTTCCAGGCGGTTATATTCGCTTCGGAGATAGCTACGAACAAACCATACGAAAGGTTATCAAGAGGGAGCTTCGGGTAAGCGTAAAAAAGTCAAAATTCACCGGAGTATTAACCGGCGGAGTTGATAGCCGAGGCCACACTCTTGGAACTGTTTTTCTGGTTGAGCTGGATGGCAGTCCGAGCGACGGACAATGGTTTGACAAGGTTCCTTCAGAGCTTTTAGATGGTCATAAGGAATTCTTAAAAAGGGCTCTCGGCTGGGAATAATACTGGAAATAATCAGTCCTTCCAAGCATTCACAACAATAAGTGAGTGCTTTTTTATTATATTTCAATTTGCATATCATCTATTGCTACGACTGTATCAGGAAATATTCTTCTTGCGAATTCTTCCGCTTCCTTTCTTTGTTCTAAGCTTTGATATCTATAAGCATCAAAATGGGTTAAAGCTAATTTTTTAGCTTTTGCTTGTTTAGCAATTTTGGCTACAATTTCCGGATTTAAATGAATCATTTCTTTATAACTCTCACCAGGCCTAAAAGAACACTCTGCAATAAGCAAGTCAGCATTTTTAGCTAAATCTATGATATTTTCACAAGGCGCGGTATCTATGCAATAACTGATTATTTTCTCTTCAAGTTTAAAGCGAAACCCTAAACAAGGAGACCAATGGGATAAAGGTTTAGATTCTACAGAAAAAGGCAGAGTATTTGTTTGTTCGGAAAGTTCATAAACCTCTATGTTATAAGGCATCCATTCGTGCTTAAAAGGAACCGTAAATGGTTGATTAATTATTTTATTAAGAATATCTTTTATGCCTTTTTGTCCATAAATAGAAATTTCCTGTTTAAAATTAAACTTGTTTTTAGTATGCAGACCAACAATATGGTCAAAGTGGAAATGGCTTAAGAAAAGATAAATCGGTTTGTCATTTTTAATATATTCGTCTAATTTATAAAAACCATTGCCAGCATCAAGAACAATGAAACAATCTTTTGTCTCTATAAGTGTGCAGATGGTGTTGCCGGTATCAGTGTCGTACCAGCCGTTTGTTCCAAGAAATGTAATTTTCATTGAATTGAATAGATTACTTACTGTTAAGATAAAAACCTTTATACCAGTTAAATGTTTCCTTTATCCCGTTTTCAAAACTTGTTTTCGGTTCCCAATTTAATTTTTCCCTTGCTTTTGTGCAATCAAGATATTGCTCAGGAATTTCGTTCTTAGCTATGTTTAATATTTTGTAATTAACTTTTACATTTAATATTTCTTCTACTTTTTTAATAAGATTAACAACGTTAAAAATGTTTTTACTGCCGAAATTAAATGCCTGGCCTTTAATTTTTTCTATATTTTCAGCTAATTTAATACAGCCCCCTGTTATATCATCTACATAAGTAAATTCTCTGACCATTTTTCCATCGCTTCTTATTAAAAGCCGGCTGTTTCTTATAATTGACCTGAAGATATCTGGAATAATCCGACTGAAATTAAGATCTCTAGGGCCAAAAGTATTGCTGAACCTGGTAATAGCAATAGGCATATTATATGTTTCAAAATATGTTTGAGCTGCTAAATCAGCTCCTGTTTTTGAAAAATCATAAGGATGGTCTCCTTTAAGAATGCTTTCTTCGTTATAAGGTAAATTTTTGCTTTTACCATAAGCTTTATCTGAAGATGCTATTATGATGGATTTTATATCACCTTTTCTCCTGCAGGCCTCAAGAACATTGACAGTCCCCATAATATTTGTTTCTATCGTTTCTAAAGGATTTTCATAAGCTGTTTCAACAATAGCTTGGGCAGCTAAATGAAAAATGGTTTGTAATTTTTCTTTCTCAAAAATCTGGGAAATTTTTGGATTCCGAATGTCAATTTTATAAAACTTAGCTTTAGAATTTAAATTCTCTTTTTTTCCAGTAGACAAATTGTCAATCACCGCCACTTTATGGCCTTCTTTTATTAATCTGTCAACGAGATGAGAACCGATAAATCCTGCTCCTCCGGTAACCAATATATTTGATGATTTCAAATTTATTTCCATATTTTCCATTTTGGATTATTTTTCCAAAACTCATTTAATTCTAAAAATTCCCGATAGGTATCCATGCAATACCAAAAACTATCGTGTTTATATAAAGCCAGTTGTCCTTGAGCAATTAATCTTAAAAAAGCATCTTCAATCATATCTCCAGGTTTAAGAAAATCAAAGAATTTTTTGTTGAAAACCATGAAACCTCCATTGACATAACCGTAAAGAGCTGGTTTTTGGGCAAAATCAGTTATTAAGTCGTTTCCATCAACATTGAGCAAACCCCATCTTGAAACAGGGTGGACACCAGTTATGGTTGCTATTTTATTTTTCTTTTTATGGAATTCAACCAATTCATCAATATTTATGTCAGCAACGCCGTCTCCATAGGTCGCCATAAACAAATCTTCTTTGATGTATTTTTTAAGTTTTAAAACTCTCTCCCCATGAGGCGTATTCAAACCGGTATCTGCAAAGGTTATATTGAAATCATCGCTTGAATTAAATTTATAACTTTCGGGATTATCAAAAGAATTCAAAACTTCTCCTTTTTTTGTATTCAAAATAAAATCAGAGGAATAATATTTTTGTTTGAGAAAATAATCTTTTATATAATTGCCCCTATATCCTAAAGCTAATATAAAATCATGATAGCCGTAGTGAGCGTATATTTTCATAATATGCCAAAGCAAAGGATTATCGCCTATTTTTACCATTGGCTTTGGCTTAAACTCTGTCTCTTCTTTCAAACGCGTGCCTATGCCTCCGCAAAGAATAATTGTTTGGATATTTTTATAAAACATTTATTTTATGTTCCTTAAAGGCTTTATATTTATTCATTAAGACAGGCATCTACAAATATTTTAGCAAAGTGTTCTTTGGTAAAAGGCTTGTATCGCTCTGACTCTAAAAATTTTCGACCATTCTCTTTATAAGATTGAATCTCTGATTTTTTCAAGGACTTTAGGAATAATTTTAATTCATTATAATTTTTGAAATCACGCATATCAATAAAGCATTCTTTGGGAACATACTTTTCAATATCAGGGGCTCCTAAATAAATAGGTACGGTTCCCACAAGAAAGCAATCAAAAATCTTTTCGCTAAAGTAGCCTGGGAAAATACCATTTTCAAAAGATATTGAAAAATTATATTTGCTTAAAGTTGAATATTTAGATTTCACCGGTCCCCTACGGGCTTTTTGAATTGCTTTTTTATAAAACCAATAAGGAAAAAGTGGGCGCTTGTCCCATCCAGAACCATATAAATCAATATCATTGGTTTTGCTAAAAAACTTAACTGCTTTTACCCTTTCATTCAAGGGCTTTCTTTTCCAGGAACGAGGCCTTATATTTGAGTTAATCATAGTTAAAAAAGCTCTATCAGAATTTTCCCAATAATTGAGAAATACCCTGCCGTAGGTTTGAGGAAGGTGAAAATATCGGGATTTAGGATTATCTATCTTGCAGCTAAAAAATACTTTATCATAAATTTTAAACAAACTCTTAATGTTTAAATAAACTTCGGCCATAATTACCGGTGCTTCAAATTGAAATAAAATTCTCTTTTTGAACTTATCTAATTTTACTATTGGATAATTTTTGTTTTTAAATTTCCAATAAGCTTTTCTAATGAAAATCTTGTGTTCGCTAGATACATAAATATCTTCACCAGTTGCCTTATTTTCGTCCCAAAAATCAATTGTGTTTAAGTTTATATTTTTTTTAAGACAATATTCTTTTAAATAACGCGCGCTCAAAAATAAATCATCTCTATTATATATCATATCTTTTTTAAATAACTGATTATTCAGAAAAACATGCGAAGATGGATCTAAATATACATTTATCATGTTTTTATTTTAGTTAGATTTCCCTTATACCAATCCCAGCTTCTTTTTAACCCTTCATTCAAATCAACCGATGGTTCATGGCCGGTCAGTTTTCTAATTTTTGTCAAATCTGGACAACGACGAAGAACAGAGCCATTAGGAGCTGAATGGATTTCAACTTTTTTGGGCTGATAGTTAAATAATTCAAACATTCTTTTAGCTAAATTGAGCATTGAAATTTCTTCTTTATCATTACCAATGTGGATAATTTTCCCATTGGTTTTTTCTGATTCCATAACTAGTTGGCTAGCTCGAACGGTATCGGTAACATAACAAAAAGCTCGAGTGTTTTCGGCTCCAAAAATTTTAAATGGCTCTTCTTTCTTTAATATCCTTAAGATGAAATCAGGAATAACATGACCAAATCCCATTCTTGGTCCATAACTATTGTGATATCTGACAATACTCATAGGAAAGCCGAAGGTCTTGGCATAATTAAAGAAAGCTACCTCACCAATTATTTTACTGCCAGCATAAGACCAGCGGGGATTACTGCTATTCTCGATACATAGAGGGACTGACTCTGGAGTAGGCAGCGGGTTACCTGTTAGCTTAATCCAAGAAGCATAAAGTTCGTTAGAAGAAGTAAATAAAATTTTACCTTTTTTGTTATTTTTAAACCATTCCAGAATATTAAAAGTTCCCAATACTCCTACTCGTAAAATATCAACAGGCCTTTCATAGAAAATTCTTGTTGCATTAATCATTGCTAAATGATAGACATAATCACAATCCCTGGGCAGTTTTTCTACTTGCCTGCGGTCTATTATATCTGCTTTTATTAAGCTAACATTGGGTTTCTTTAATAGGGACCGCATCTCTTGGTCAAGTTCTCCTCGGATTAAATTATCAACAATAATTACTTCTTGCTCTTGGTCAGCCAGATTCTTGGCCAAGAAATAACCAACAGCCCCAACTCCCCCGGTTATTAATGTTTTCATATTTAATAAATTGAACCTAAATTAGGATATTTCTTTTGATGAATTTTATTGGCCTTAACGGTAGAAGAAAGAAACAAAAGATGAGGATATTCTTTGAAATAAACCTGAGTGTCTTTGGGAAGACAATGTCCTCTGTAAGCATTGCCCCATTTAAGATATTTTTTTTCCTTAAAGAAGAAATCTAAGATGGCTTCTTTTTTAATTCCATCTTCTGCCAAATTGTCCCCAAATTCATTAACAAAAGCAATTCTCATTCCATTCCAGATATTACTTAAATATTTAATATGACTAGCCTCTTCGGGAACACAGTGGTAGACCGAATTAAAATGTTTTTCAAAGGGAAATTTCTCCTTTTTTCTTCTGCCCACCACAACCATTTTGGGATTTAAAAAATCTTCTATAGCGGTTCGTTCACGGAGAAATTCTGGCCAATAAAAATCAAATTTTAAGCCAGCCAATGACCTGGGCAAAATGGTAGTCCGTAAAATTAGGATATTCTCTTTGTTCCATAGCCTACCTAATACTCCAACGATATGTTTGATTTCCTGGCAACCATCAACTAAAAATTTATCAGCAATACAAACAACATGAATGCCAGAATCAGGCAATTTCTGGCTAACAATTAAAGGAATCTCCTCAAAATCTTTTTCTCCATAGATATTTTCTTTTGGGGCAATATCATAAGCGGTAACGTCATAGCCCAGTCTTTTTAATCCGATGGCTGTTGCCTGACCAACAAAACCATAACCAATAATATTAACTTTTTTCATAATGTTGTGCTTAATTTTTAATTATTTTTTTAATTTCTAAAAGATATCTCAAAAAATTATTTATTTAACGTTAGATTGTATGCTTTTATATACTCAAGTATTTCTAATCTTGCTTGCTTTAATTCTTCATTAGTTAGAACATCATGCTCATAAATGAAATCTTTTTTCGCTTCGTCTCCATATAATCCCAAGGCAAGCACATAGGAACTAAAATTTTTATTTAAAATTCTTATGTTGTAATTGGAGGGATTAGTATAAATATCACATCCTGGGAAAGGAACAAAGGTAGACAAATCCACTCCATCTGGCTTTATTTCTTCAATAAATTTGATTATATTCTCGCTTTCATCCCTACCTTGTCCAGGCAGCCCAATCATAAAAAAAAGTCTAATTTTTAATCCAACTTCTTTGGCATTTTTTGTTGCGGCATATATGTCTTCAACTTTTATCTGCTTATTATTAATTTTTAATACTTTTTCAGAAACACTTTCTATTCCATAATCAATCTCATAACAACCTGCCCCATACATAGCCTCAAGAACGTCTTTCTGCGAACAGTTCACCCTTGTGTTCGCTCTCCAATGGATATCCAATGGTTTCATCTTCTCGCATAACTCAAATAACCAGTTCCTGTTAGCAGCTATTGTATCATCATGGAACCTGAAATAATAAACATTATATCTTTCAATAATTTCCTTAATTTCGCTAACAACGTTATCGGGGCTTCTAAATCGTGGTTTTCTTCCCCATATGGATTTGGAAGCGCAAAAAGAACAATTGAATGGACAGCCCCTGCTGGCGATAATAGAAGTTGCCATTTTACCATTAACACAAAGGCTATTATTAAATACAGAATCAAATGGCAGCAAATGCCTTGCCGGAAAAGGCAAAGAATCTAAATCTTCTATAAGCGGACTGACATAATATTTTTTACTGACACCCTTTTCAAAATCTTTCAATAAATTCAACATAGACAATTCTCCCTCTCCAAGCACAATACGGTCAAAAACAGAATCCAAATTTTTGCTGTCTGTTGTAGCATGATTGCCCCCAAGAACAATCAAAGATTTTTGATTTCGTGACTTCAAATTATGAGCTATCTTTACCACTAATAAGTATTCTGGCGTGGTTGCTGTAATTCCATAAATGTCTGCCTGAGGTATCATCTCCATCCATCTATTTTCATCTAAATTCCTCAAATCAACTATTTCAACATCATAACCATATTTCTTCAAGAAAGAGGCAATATACATTACTCCAAGCGGGGAATTTCTTTTTTGTTCTCCTAAGAAAGGGGAAGGAGGGATTATTAAAACTGTTTTCATAAATATCTTTACTATTTTTGAAAATCTTTATAACCTATAACTTTAAACAAAGGCAAGGGCACAATAAACTTTCCTCCGGATTTCAAATAATCTTTTTCTCGTACAAGAAATTCTTTTAGAAAATGCCAAGGTAAAACCAAAAAATAATCAGGTTTTTCTTCCCGCGCCTGTTCTTCGGAAATAATAGGAATTAAAGTGCCAACTGTTTTCTTTCCCCATTTATCGGGATTTCTCTCTGCGGCTGCTTTTATTAACCGGTTATCTAAATTAAAAAATTGGAGCAAGGTATTCCCCTTAGTTGAAGCGCCATAAATATAGACCTTTTTACCTTTTTGGGTTTCATTTTTAATAAAATTGCATAGTTTTTCCTTGAGGTCAAGGATCCTTAAAGCAAAATCCTTATAGGTTTCCAAACTGGAAAGTTTTAATCTGTCCTCAGTTCTTTCCAGTTTCCTGACACGATCATTTATCGGTCTATGACCTTTGTGCTGAATGTAAGCGCGAAAGCTACCCCCGTTAACATCATTCAATTCTACATCAAAAACCTCCAAATTATGCTTTTCTAAAAGGTTGCTTAGAGATTTTAAGGAATAATACTCCAAGTGTTCGTGGCAGATATTGTCAAAAGCATTTTGTTGAAGCATTGAGGGCAAATAGCTCATTTGAATAATAAATACTCCTTCTGCGTCTAAACATTTTACTATATCAGCAACAAATTTATTAGGATTATCCAAATCGTAAAACATTGCAATAGCAGTTATAATTTTAGCTTTTTTTGCCCTAAATTTTTTCTGCCAATTCATGAACCCAAAAAAATCATTAATATATGTAGCGGACGGATAATTTTTCTTAGCATAAGGTATTAAATTTGTTGCTGGCTCAAAACCAACAAAATTTAATTTTTTGGTTTTATAAAAACGAAATAAAGTTGCGTCGTTAGAACCGATATCAATAATATAGTCTCCTTCTTTGAGTTTCACGACCATTTCTGCTTTTTTAGCAACATCAGCCAAGGATTCGGTCATACTTTTATTAACGCCGGAACGATACCAATAATTTTTGTAAAGCAAATCTAAAGAAAAATCATGCCTTAATTGGACAAGGCCGCAACCTCCGGAATCTGGGTCACAAATAATTAAATCAAGGGGCTGTTTTATATTTTTTGAAACATCTCCTGAATCAACGAAATTTGAAATATAAAGTTTACCTAAAGAAATTATTCTGATTAATTTTTTTGAACCGCAAATTCTACATTTATCTATTGTTTTTGAAATTTTCATATTATTTATTATTTAGATACCAGCTAATGGTCTTTTTTAGTCCAGCATCTAAAGACATTGAGGCAATAAAGCCGAATTCTCTTTTTGCTTTAGAAACATCAAGGCAACGACGAGGCTGACCATCAGGTTTATTGGTATCCCACCCAATCTTACCTTTAAAATTCATAAGTTTGCAAATTAACTGAATCAAATCTTTAATAGAAATTTCCATACCAGAACCTAAGTTCACAGGTTCCGGCTTGTTATATTTTCCGGCAGCTAAAATTATTCCTTCAGCCGCATCTTCTACATATAAAAAATCCCGAGTAGCTTTTCCTGTTCCCCAAACTTTAATATGATTTTTATTTTCTTTTTTCGCTTTTGCGACTTTTCTTATTAAGGCGGGAATTACACGACTGAACTCTGGATTAAAATTATCACCAGGACCATAAAGATTAAGCATTAACAGATGAATAGCATCTAAGCCATATTCCGCCTTATAGGCCTGTGATTGAACTAACATAAACTTTTTTGCCAAACCGTAAGGAGCATTAGTTTCCTCGGGATATCCTAACCACAAATTTTCTTCTTTAAAAGGAGTTGGAATTACTTTCGGATAAGCGCAGACACTGCCAATACCTACAAATTTTTTAATTTTTTCTACTCTGGCTGCCTCAAGAAGGTTTAAAGCCATAGCCGCGTTATCATAAAAACTTCTGCCCGGATGTTCGCGATTAAAACCTATCCCTCCCGCAATTCCGGCAAGATGAATTACAATGTCCATTCCTTTAATAACTTTCAGACAATCTTCCATTTTTCTTAAATCATAATCTTCAAAAAGAGGTACAAAAATATTTTGCTTTTTAACGCCTCGTTGAATCAATTTATTTACTACATGCCTGCCTAAAAATCCTGCTCCACCTGTAATTAAAATCTTTTTATTTAAAGCTTTTTTTAGCATATTTAGACTTAAATATTAAAAATTAATCTCTTCTCTTAAATTTTTATCATTTTGCTTTTTTCATAAAGTGAGTTTAACATTTCAATAGTATTCGGAAAATCAGATTCTGATTGTATTTTATATTTCTTATAATATTTATTATCACAGATTAATCTTAGAGTATTGAGAAATTTCTCCTTGCTGTTAATATATTCAATCCCATTAAAATCTTTATAAGAATCTCCCAAAAATTCTTGGTTTAAATCTAAAGATAATATAATTTTTTCCGGACTTTGCAAAGAAGCGGTAAAAAGAGTGGTGCTTGCTGGAGAGAGTCCAACAATTACATCGCTTATCTCAATATATTTATCTGCCGGCTCTGATGGTTCTACAACCGTAACGCAATCAGAAATAGGCTCAAAGGTTTTTTTTATTTCTGTGGTACTTTGGACTAAAGGATGAGGTTTTATAAAAATTTTCCATTCATCAAGAATTTTAGTAATTAAAGTAACAATTTCAATTCTGGTTTTTTCTATCTCTTGTTTCGAAATCAATGAATAACTATTTTGTTTAAATCCTATTTTTTCACTTGGCCACATTAAAGTTAAAAATTTTGTATCAATTTTAGGGTTATTTTTTGAAAAATACACTTTCTCAAAAAACTTTTTAGTATTTTTTCTTTCTAAAGGATGACTGAGAGTAAATACTTTTTCGGCCGGCACGCCATCTTTAATACATAAATTATATTCCCTTTTTGAGAAAACAATTGAATAGTCAGCATCTCTTAAGCCAGCGCTTATTTTCCAAAAAACAAAACTTGTTTTTCCCTTAAAGGGCGTTTCTCCCACCGTTAAAGGTAAGAGCCAATAATAAAAGAAATGTCCCAAATGCTTTTTTAACTTTACAAAAAATAATCTGACAGAAAATGGTAAAAAATTAGGCATTTTAAGATAAGAATTCATTAAACAAGACCATAAACACAGATTTTCCCCATCGGTTACCTGGAAACCCGATTGAATAGCAATAGTAACAGCCCCTATTTTTTTAGCAAATCTCATTAGATATAAACTTCCGGGATAAGTATCCACGTCTGAAATAACAATATCGGGCTTATAGCTCTTAACAACTTTTTTTATAGTTCTATGCAAACGACTGTTTTTAATCAATATCTTTCCATAAAAAGGTTCCTCAATAAATACAATTTTTTGCAGCTTCGGGAATAATTTTTTGTTATAAAGAAGCTTTTTTGTTTCAGGATCAATCTTTCCAATTAATAATACGGTTGGATAAACTTGAGAAATCTCATAAAGATTCCCTATCAATGTAGTCCGAAAAAGCATAGAATTGGTTGCTTGAAAAAGTACTTTGGGACAAAAATTATCTTCTTTTTTTATTTTTGTTTTAATTTTTTTTCTCATTATTTTAATAATTTCTTTGAATATCTAAATTTTTCTTGAACGTTCCATAAAAAATCTTTTATAGCATCCTATCGGATTTAAAATACAATATAAATTTTTAAATAAAATTTTTTCAGCCCCAATCTTTTTCCTTAAAGATAGTGTTTTTTCCACAAATTTAAGATATTTTACAATCCTTTTTCCCCTGTTTAGTTTGGCCGGGTCTGGGACTAAATTAGCAGTATTTTGGGAATTTCTCAAAACTAAATTAGTGGCAAGACAATTTATTATCTTAAATCCTGCCTTAGTACTTATTGCTTTTAAAGTAAACTCATCAAATAAAAAATTATGAGCATTCTGCAAAGTTCCCAATAAGTCATAATCTACATATCCCCATAAAAGCAAATCTAAAGAAGGGACATAAATGTTAATTATAGCATTCTTATTTAACAGTGGTTTCAAACTTGCTAAAAAATTAATCGGATTATTTACATGTTCTAATACTTGATTTAATAATAAATAGTCACATCTTATATTTTTTTTAATAATCTCATCTACCCCGCCTAAATACAAATTTAAACCCTCTCTTTTTCCATGCTCAATAAAATCTTTATCGAAATCAAAACCATAATACTTATAGCCTTTTTTATGAAATGGCATTAAATTCCATCCCCCGCCACAGCCAACCTCTAATACAATCTTATTTTTGGTAACATATTTGGGAATCCTCCGTCTTTCTTCCCGTTTATATCTTTCTTTCGATAAATCATCCAAGGGGTCATAGATTTTTCTATAATATTCGGAATAAAATATTCCAGAACTTCCCTCATCTAATTGCTTCAAACTCCTTATCAAGCCGCAATTTTCACAAACTACCGTCTCCAGGGAAATAGCATATCTATCTTTTTTGGCAATAAGAATAAAGTTTTTACTTTTACATAATGGGCATTCAGAAATTCTTCTATACTCTATTCTTTTATCGTTTAAAAACAGATTCAGATATTTTTTCTGGGTATTATTTAAACTTACTAAAGAAATACCATCATTAATATATCTTTTCGAAATAATATTTCTTTTTATTTTCATATTTCAAAATTCTTGTCTATCACTTAAAATTAAATCTGCTATTTCTCTAACCGCGCCCTCCCCGCCTTTTTTCTTAGTAACATAATCTGCAACCTTTAGTGCTGCTTTATGGGAATCAGCTACCGCCACTCCAATTCCTGCTTTTTTAATACATTCCAAATCAGTAACATCATTGCCGATAAAACAAACATTCTCCGATTTTAAGTTTCTTTTTTTAACTTCTTCCAAAAATAATCTATATTTTTCATCAATCCCCTGCCAGCATTCTATTTTTAATTTGCTGCATCGGGTTTGGACAACCCTGTTGGTTTCTTTAGAAATAACCACTACTTCAACTCCTTCTTCTTTCAACATTTCAATACCCAAACCATCACCTCTATTGCAAAAGACGGATTCTCTTCCATCCTCTGAAACCAAAACCCGGTTATTTGTCATAACCCCGTCAAAATCAAGGACCAATAATTTTATTTTTTTAAATTCTTTATTTATTTTCTCCATTTTCAAAAAGTTCTTTTTCTACTAAACCGCAAATAATATGCCCTACTATGATATGGCCTTCTTGAATCCTTGGAGTATTGTCTGAAGGAATATTAAGTAAAATATCAACAATATCTTTCATTTTTCCTCCGTTACTCCCAGTAAAAGCAATCGTTTTAGCTCCTTTTTCTTTAGCTTTTAATATTCCTTTTATCACATTTTCCGAATTTCCACTGGTGCTAATTCCAACAACCACATCTTTATCATCAACCATACTTTCAATTTGTCTTTCAAAAACCCGTTCAAAACCGTAATCATTTCCAATAGCGCTAATTATTGAAGTGTTCGTTGTCAGAGCTATAGCGGGTAAACTTTTTCTTTCTAATTTATATTTTCCAACCAATTCTCCTGCTATATGCTGAGCGTCAGCAGCTGAGCCGCCATTGCCAAATAAAACAACTTTGCCGTTATTCTTATAGCAATCAATAATTATCTGAACAATCTTCTCTATTTTATTTACATCTAACTCGCTTATCACTTTTATATGCTCTTCTAATTCAGTATTTATTTGCCTTATCATGGTTATTTAACTTTCCTTAATTTTTCAAGTATTGGTTTTTCACTTTTGTAAATCTTCTTTATTCCATCTCCCAAACATTTCGGCAGGCTCTTAATATCCCTTACTGTTCTGTTTAATCCATTTGGCTCTAAACTCGCCGCATGGTCGCTTCCCCACATTGCTCTATCTAAAGTGATATGTCTTTCCACAACAGAGGCGCCACGCACTGCAGCCACTATTGACTCAGTAACCCCGGTTTCGTGACCGCTGTAACCAACCGGGCAACTAAAGGTTTTTTTCAACCAGGGGATAACATTTAAGTTTAATTCCTCAGGCTTTGAAGGATAGGTTGAAGTACAATGAAGCAAAATTAAATTTTCTTCGCCTAACACTTCTACGGCATGTTTAATCTGTTCTACGGTACTCATCCCAGTAGATAAAATAATCGGCTTCCCTTTAGATTTAATCAGTTTCAGTAATTCATCATCTGTCAAAGAAGCAGATGCTATTTTATAACAAGGAACATCAAACTTTTCTAAAAAGTCAACGCTTTTTACATCCCATGGAGAGGCAAACCAGATTATATCTTTTTGTTTGCAATAACTATCTATTTCTTGATATTCTTTTTCACCAAACTCAAGTCCTCTTTTTAAATCACCATTAGTAGGACCAAAAGGATTTTCTCTTGGTTTTGCCAATTCTTCAGGAGTATAAACAAGCCCTATAGTTCTTTTCTGAAATTTAACTGCGTCGCAACCAGCAAAAACCGCCATATCTATTAACTTCTTGGCAATGTTAATGTCCCCATTGTGGTTAATGCCAATCTCTGCCACTATAAAAGTCGGCTCTCCATCTCCTACTTGTTTATTTCCCACTTTTACTCTTTTTTTATTTTCTTGTTTCATATTTTTATTAATTTATTAATTTATTAATCGACCTTTAAAAATAAAAATTAAAGTCCTTTTGACAACCAGCCGCCATCTACATATAAATCTTGTCCAGTAATGTATTCAGATGCTTCTGAGGCGAGGAATATAGCGGGTCCTATTAAATCGCTTGGTTCTCCCCAACGTTTCAGCATGGTTTTTTCGGTTCTTTTTTCTCTTAAAATATGATTTTCCCAACTCTTTTTAGTCATATCCGTCCTCATATAGCCAGGCCCTAAATTATTGACTCTGATATTATATTTAGCCCAATCCATTGCTAATGCCTTACTAAGCTGTTTTAATCCTCCCTTAAAAGCAACGTAGGCAGGGTTGTCGGGAAATCCTCGTTCAGCTCCCAAACTTGTAATATTGATAATTACTCCAGATTTCTGCTCTATCATATATTTAGCTACCATTTGGCTCAATCTAAATGCAGCTTTCAGGTTTACTCTGTATGTCTTATCCCAATTCTCCTCACTGTAAGATTCACTCGGCTCTGATATAGTAATACCAGCATTATTAACTAAAATATCTATTTTACCCTGCTCGTTATATGCCTGGGCAACTATTTTTTCTAAATCATTTTTACTCGTTATATCAGCTACAATATATTTAGCATTTTCATCATTTATTTCTTTTATTGTTTTTAGAAGCTCTTCTTTTGAAATATCAACAAAATAAACTGTAGCCCCTGCGCTCAAAAAGCCTTCAGCAATCGCTCTCCCGTTGCCCCGAGCCGCTCCTGTAACAATTGCTACTTTTTTTGATAAAGAAAATAGGTTTGATATTTTTTTGTTTTTATTCATAAATTTTTTATAATTTATTTTTTCCCATATCCCAAAATCATTAATTCAACGGACCACCTAAAGAATTTTATACCTGTTATTTGTGTTAATTTCCTGGCATTAGGGGTTGATAACACGATTTGCAAAAATCTGCTTGCGATTTTTAAAAATGGGGATTTCCATAATATAGGTAATTGATAAAATAATTCTGCATGCACATCAGAAAATCCATAAACCTTAAGCAAATCCTGGATAGACGTTAGATCATAAGGCCTAGAGTGCGTAAAGTCTTCGTAAAAAACATACATCTGACTTGCCCAATCCGGCGTTAAAATAATAACTTTACCGCCGGGTTTAAGAACTCTATATGTCTCCTTCATTAAATTATCTGGGCTATAGAAATGCTCTATCAGGGATTTATGATAAACAATATCAAAAACACTATCTTCAAAAGGAAGCTTATCTTTTGAAATATCTGCGCGCGTGACATTTAAAAAACTTTTATTTTTAATACAATAGTCACTTAAATCTACACCACGACAATCAAGACCTAATTTTCGGAATCCCTCCAAAAACTCTCCCCTGCCACAGCCAATTTCAAGAAATTTTGCGTCCTTTTGCATTTTAAATCTATTAAATAGATAAGAGGCTAATTTTTTAGGATAATTAGTTCTAGGCGTCCTTTTTTCATCATATACGATAGAAATATAATCTTTTTTCATTATTTTCTATACCTTAAGGGATAGTTATTCGGAAGATTAGAAGCCATCCTCTTTTCTCTTAAATAATCAAAGCATTGTTTCTGAAATATAACTAAATCCTCAATTGTTAATTTATGTGGTTTAAAATGGGGATAAACATCCGAATCCTGAAAGACTTCCATGTCAACATAATCCTCAAGTTTGTAACGAAGCATATTGTGCTGAATACAATAATTAAACAGTTCTGTGCCAGGATATGGGACGACAAAATTCACACTGATTTTGTCAAACGGTAATTTTTTTATCATCTCATAAGTTTCCTGGAGGGTTTCCTGTGTTTCTTCTGGCATACCAATAATAAAAAAACCTTTTATGAATAACTGACTATGCTTTGCGCAGGCTTCAACAATTTCATATATCTTTTTTGTCATAAGACCCTTTTTCATACTTTTGTTCCTTATATACTCTGAACCGCTTTCAACGCCAAGACTCACATAAACTAATCCGGCATCAACCATTGCATCAATAATTTCCTGATCTAGTCTATTTATTGCGAGCCCATTTGGAGTATCAAACTGAATATCCATATTTCTTCTTTTTATTCCATTACATATTTCTAAAATTCGTTTTTTATCCAATGTCATATTATCATCCATAAATTGAAAATAACGAACACCATAATCATTATAGAGGTATTCTATTTCATCTAGAATGTTATCGGCCGATCTAAATCTGATTTTCGGGCCATGCACTAACCGCATACTGCAAAAAGTACAACGATTTGGACAGCTTCTACTTGAAATAATAGTAAATGGCTGGCCTACTTTTATCTTTTTAGGAGAATACCAATTTGATGTATCCATTTTATATTCATTTGCATTAATAATACTATAATCAACAAGGGGTAATCCATCTAGATTATTCTCAAATTTTGTCTTTGGATTTATCCGGATATTCCCTTTATCCCTGAAAGCAATGCCGTCTACAGAATCCAACGATGGACTACCATTGGTTATATGTTTAACCAATTCCAAAAATGCAGCTTCTCCCTCGCCAATTACAACATAATCAATAAAACTATATCTTTTTAGTATTTCTCTCGCAAATACAGTTGGATGAATTCCACCTATCGCAATTGGCGCCTTTGGGAATATTTTCTTAATCCTTTTAGCAATAATTTTTAAACTTTTAAATGCACCAGAAAATGTGCATCCTATGCCTATAATGTCAGGTTTGTAATCTTTTACATATTTACAAAAAATATCTTCCAAATATTCATTCAGTATGGCCTCGTTTATATCTTTTAAATAATAATAATTATTTATATCTGATATCTCCACATCTATGTTATTGTTTTTGAGTATAGCAGCTAAATATAACAAACCCATGGGGAAATAATTATCCGTGCCAACAGTTTGCGTCCTAATTGTCGGAGCATTTATTAACAGTATTCTTGGTTTCACTTTCATAATGTACGGCATTTAAACAATCTCTTCAACTAATTCTACAAGATTTCCCTCTGGGTCACGGCAAAAGGTAACTTTTGCCTTATTGTCGGGAGAAATCTGAGGCAGACAATGAAATTTAACACCCCTATCTTTTAATCTTTTATACTCGTAATCAATATTTTCCACTGTAAAGGCAATATGGGAAACTCCTGTTGTGCAAATCTCTTTCGCTCCGCCGGATTTCCTGGGGTGGGATTTATACCACAAAAGTTCCACCAGATTTCCGTCATCAGCTGACATTTTAATTGTTCTTACCTTAACATTTTTGAGGTTGGAAATGCTGTCAATAAATTCACCCCCCTCCAACATATCTCTTTTTATTTTTAATCCTAAAAGGTCTCTATAAAAATGGAGGGATTTTTCTAAATTACTTATTACGATACCGGTATGACGAATTTTTATAATCATTTTACTTTTGATATTTTTAAACTCTTGCTTGAATTATTAAATTTTTTGTCTGATTGTTCCAAAACGGCTTTTCGTAATCATAGTTGCTGTATAATTTAATATTACTGAATCTGAATTTAGTCAATAGTCTATGTAACTCTTTTTTGTTATAAATCTTAAAAATCTTTGTAGTTGGACCATCGACAAAAAGTTCGTTTCTTTTTAAATTATAGGTCTTAGCAGTCAAAATATTATTCCGAGGATTCCAATTAAATTTTATTAATTCGAAGCGAAAAGGATCATCTTTATAATACTCTCCCCACAAGCGAACTCTATTATTATTTGTCTTGCATAAATCTATTTCTTTATTAAAGGTGTCTATTTCTATAATCGCTTGCCCTTTATCTTTTAAAACAAAACGTATTAAATCAAGCGCTTTTTTGTCTCCCTCTTTTTCAAGAACAGCAAAAAAGGGAAAAATACCAGTAAGGCACAACACCGTATCAAAATATCCTTTGTATTTTCTATAATTTTTCCATGATAAAATATCTTTGCATATATTTTTGACATTTTTGATTTTTAAATCTTTTCTCCATTCCTCTGCAAATTTATATCTACTCGGTGAAATTTCCACTCCCACACCTTCTTTAAGTAATCCAGCCCCATTTAATGAATAAAGAAGTCTACTGTTTCCAGAACCAATCTCCAAGATATTTGATTTTTTCAAGATTAACTTTTTTAATAAGGGAATTTCCTTTTTTTTAGCTCTTTTGAGTAAGAGCTCTCGATAATTCATAAGCTCCTTATCAGAGGAAAAATTCTTTGGCGATTCTATATTTTTATATGCTTCTAATATAAAATTCATATTTATTATTTTACTTTTTTTTATTTCAAGATATTTATATAAACCTTAGCGAATCTCAGCCTTCGGCTGACCAGCCGCAGGCTGGAAGGTTCTCGAGCGAAGCGAGAGGTTCTTATTTATTATTTATGACGTCCCCAAAACACTCCTCTATCACTTTAATTCCCTCAATCAAGGCCTCATCGGGTATGGTCAGGGGCGGTCCAATTTTAATTGCAGGTCCATATGTACTGACTAAAAGTAATCCCTTTTCCGCGCATTTTTCTATAATTTTTTGTGTTAGTTCTGCATCTCCTGTATATAACGCCCACATCATTCCACGACCGTATATCTTGTAATTAGGAAATGTTTTTCTTAGTAATTGCCCAAGCCAGTTGCTTCTTGTAGCGGTTTTTTCCACTAAATTTTGATTCTCAATAATTTCAAGTGTAGCTAAGGCAGCAGCACAACATATTGGGTTTCCAGTGTGAGTGGACCAAAGGTCATCGGTTAATTCTAATAATTTCTTTCTGCCGATAACAGCACTGATAGGTAATCCACCACCAAGAGCCTTACCAACAGTAATAAAATCTGGCTGCACATTATAATGTTGATAGCCAAACCACTTACCTGTTCTGCCAAATCCAGATTGCATTTCATCAAAACCAATTGGAATATTATTCTTCTGTGCCCATTCACACCAAGTTCTAATCCAATTATAAGGCATAAACTTTGCATCTCGTCCTCGGAAAGTTTGTAAGAAAACACCCGCAATTTCATTGTAATTGATTTTATCGGGGTTCATTGATTCATCAATTACATTTTCCGAAAGTAATCTACAGGCTGTAGTGCTGCCATAATAAGCCCCGTCTATTGATAATATTTTCCCTTTTTTGTTTTGTTGCAACATCTGTATAACAGCATCGTTGGCTTCCGAGCCAGTAACAGTAAGCAACACTTTATCCATCTGGGTAATTTTACATAATTTCTTTGTCAATTTTACACGGGAATCATTAGGGAAAACATAGGAATGTATCAATTTATTATCGACTTTATTTACAATAGCGGTGCTTACTTCCTTTGCACAATGACCAACATTAGCTACAAATATACCAGAAGTGAAATCTATCCATTTATTTCCCCATTTGTCATAAACTTGAAAGCCATCTGCTCTGTCCCAAATTATAGGCAATTCGTGAGCATGCATTGACCTTGCTTCATATTTTTCTAAATCCTCAAAAATAGAAAGAAATTCGGGAACAGGAATTTTAGTTTTTATCTGTCTAAAATTCGTATTAATCTTTGGAACTTCTTTGGGAATATAAGAAATTTTATATTTTGCCATTTTAATCTGTTGGTTTAAAATTGTTTTTTAAAAATTCGTATATTTCGTATTTTTTTCTGCCTAAATCAAATTTAATATAATCTAAGTCCCCGGAACAATCTAATTCTACAACAAACGGCGTTACAAAAGGAAGTATCTTTGATCCATGAATGGTTTTGGTCTCTATCATTGTTTTAGTTTTTAAAACATCCACATAACCATTAGGACAATAAGCAGACGGAAAGGCTTGGCGGGGCAGATTATAATACTCGGACCTATTGTCATTAGAAAATAGTCCCTCAAAAAAACCGTTTTTAATTTCTAAAAACTTATGAGGAGATTCACTTAGTTCGTGAGCAGAACGAAGCGAGGTTGTTTTTTTATTGTTAAGAAATTTTTCAATTGCTTCGTCAACTACTCCCGGTTCCCTAAGAGGTGTGACAGGACGAATGTGAACGAAATATTCGGGTTGATAGCCCTCATTATCCTGAAACCACTTAATCGCGTGTTGAACAAACTCTATATCAAGAGAGTCATCTCTGGCAAATTCTCTGGGGCGTAAAAATGGAACCTCTGCTCCGTATTTTCTGGCGATTTCAGCAATTTCTTCATCGTCGGTGCTGACAATTACTCTCTCAATTAGTTTTGAAAGCTTGGCAACAGCTATTGAATAGGCAATAAGGGGAAAACCTCCTAAATTAATGATGTTCTTTCTGGGAATCCCCTTTGAACCTCCCCTGGCTGGGATTATTGCTACTATATTTTTGTTTTTCATATACGTTGATGATAATAATTAATACGTTTTAGGGCAAATCTTAAACTAAAGAAGGTAATAAAATAAACAAAAAGTCCGATAAATATGGAAAGTAAAACATTGAGATTATAAATCTTAGGCCAGGATATTACAAAATACATTATAATACTTGAAAGACCAACCATAATTAAACTGGGGAAAAGCTTTAAACTAAAGGGCTGAATTGGGGTAAATTTAGAAACAAATTTAAAAAATATAAATGAAGTTAAAAGACAAGTAATTACTGTGGCAATAGCTGCTCCATATAAACTATATTTAGGAATTAAAATTGAGTTTAAGGTAATATTAATTACTACCCCTACTAAAACAGCCCAAAAAATCTTCTTTTGCTGGTCTGAAACAATTAATGCTTGCTGGAAGGGAGAGAAAAAAATAGAAATTCCAGCCATAATAATTAAGATTTGAAAAGCCATAATTGAGGACTCATAACTTGATTCATAGATAAAGTTAATAATTTTAGGAGCTAAAAATATACCTTCGATAGTGACAGAAAGAGCCAAAAAAATCATTATTTCCATTTGAGAATCCCAAACCCTTGGAAGGTGTTTCTTTGACTCTTTGAAAATCTTACTTAAAGCCGGGTAAAAACTCAAAGAAATAAGGCTTGCCGGAATTAAAGTTGCTCCTACAATCCGATAGGCGGCATTATACCAGCCGGTCTGGGTAAT